>OKIR01000014.1_pt1 | contig 82550 bp, 74 predicted proteins | sample 1612941 | NCBI WGS metagenome assembly OKIR01 (sample SAMN04436824, study PRJEB24849) | human gut metagenome | biome: human gut; feature: NICU; material: stool | host: Homo sapiens | place: USA: Saint Louis, MO | collected 2011-07-14
GGGAAGTTTTGAACAGAGCATAAAGGAGAAGTCATGAATCCGCGTGTCGATGAGATCCTGAGGTTTTATGAGCGGCAGGGAAAGCCCGCGGGACAGGAAGAGATTCTTTCTGCTCTCCGGGAGATCCAGGAGGTGCTGGGATGCATCCCGAAAGCAGTACAGGAAGAAGCTGCCCTGCGGCTTGGAGTCAAGCCGTCCTTTCTGGCCGCGTTCGTAAAAAAGTATCCCGGCTTCAAGGAAGTTTCAGAAAAATATGAGGTTAAGGTCTGCACCGGCCCGTCCTGCGGGGCAGGAAAAGCCCTTGAAATATTGAGGGCTGTGGAAGCTGCCGGGGAGGAGAAAGAACGGGACCAGGGGATCTCCATTAAAATTGTGAAAGGCAGGTGTACCCGGCGGTGCGGCAAAGGCCCTAATCTTATAATCAATGGGGTACTTCACCATCACATGACGCCGGAACAGGCGGCTGGGTTAATCCGCCGCCTGTAAGAGTGTTTCCAGGCTTTCTGCGTCAAAGACCGGGGCCTGACATGCTCCTCCCCGACAGAGGTAGCAGGATGTTTTATCAGCAAGAACCGGATATTCTTTCGTGAACGGAGCAATGGCAGCCAGTGTATCTTCGTTTTGTTCTGTTTTGACCAGCACGGTTAAGTCGTTCATCTGAGGTTTGGAGAGCAGTTCCATGAATTTTTTGGGAAGGCTCTCTTTTTTTGTTGTGATGACCAGCTGTCTGGACGGATGAAACTGGGAAGACAGCACGGACAGAGCATAACAGTAAGCAGAAGGATGGACAGACAGCTCGGGGGAAAAATAAGAAAAAGTCTGATCCATGCAGTCTCTGTATATGGATTTTCCGGTTATTTCAGACAGGATAAAGAGTACATGGAGGGCAGCGGAGTTGCCGGAAGGCATGGCGCCGTCATAGAGTTCTTTCGGTCTTAAGATCAGGGCCTCGCTTTCGCTGGAATAGAGGAAAAAACCGCCGTGTTCCCGGTCAAAAAACAGAGAGATCATGAGATCTGCCGCCTGTACCGCCTTTTCAAGATATTCTTCCAGAAATGTAGAGCGGTAGAGGGAAAGCATGGACAGAGAATAAAAAGCATAGTCCTCCAGCTGGCCGTCGTAAGCCGCTTCACCGTCACACCACCGGAGAAAAAGACGACCGTCATCTTTCCTTAAATGTTTGTCGAGGAAAGATTCTGCCTTCTGAGCGGCAGCAAGGAACTTCTCCCGCCCGAAGATCCGGGATGCCTTTGTAAGGGCAGAGATCATCAGACAGTTCCAGGAAGTCAGGATCTTTTTGTCTGTGGACAGGCTGGTCCGTTTTTTTCGGTAAAGATAAAGGGTCCTTTTCATCCTTTTCAGACCCTCGGGGTCATTCGGGAATGGAGACTGCCTGAGCAGATTCGGGATGCTTTTGCCTTCAAAATTTCCCCGGTCCGTAATATCATAGAGGGAGCAGAAAAGGCTGCCGTTTTCTTCTCCCAGAACGTGAAGGACTTCATCTCTGGTAAAAGTATAGTATTTTCCTTCTTCTCCTTCGCTGTCAGCGTCCTGGCTGCAGTAAAAGCCTCCATCGGGATGAGAAAGTTCATTCAAGACGCAGGAGACGACGGCGTCGGCGATTTCCGGGAAGAGAGGATTCTCACAGCACGCGTAAGCTTCCGCATATGCCTCTAATAACAGTGCGTTGTCATACAGCATTTTCTCAAAATGGGGCACAAGCCAGCGGTCATCGGTGGAATAGCGGGAAAAGCCTCCCCCGATGTGGTCAAAGATCCCTCCCCGGTACATGCGAAGAAGTGTGTGCTCTGCCATAGCCAGGCTGTCCTTGTCACCGCACTGCTTGTATTGCTGAATCAGAAACAGCAGCACTGCCGGAGTCGGAAATTTGGGCGCCGTGCCGAACCCACCGTTGACATTGTCAAAGGATGCATTAAGATCTGCCAGGGCCTGAGCCGGGACATCTTCTGACAGGGAAACAGTTTCTGACGGTCTTTGGTTTGTATTCAGGTGGTCTGTGATCTCATTTCCGATCTTTAAAAGGCGTTCCCGGTCCTGTTTCCATAAGAGAGAGATCCGGGGCAGCAGGTCCAGGAGTCCCGTCAGCTGGTATCGGGTGGTCTTGGGCAGGTAGGTGGCCGCAAAAAACGGTTTCTGGTCAGGTGTCATAAAAACAGACATGGGCCAGCCTCCGGAACCGGTCATTGCCTGGCAGACAGACATATAGACGGAATCAATGTCCGGGCGTTCTTCCCGGTCTACTTTAATAGAAATGAAATGCTTGTTTAAAAGCTCTGCTACCTCATGGTCTTCGAAAGATTCCTCCTCCATTACATGGCACCAGTGACAGGAGGCATAGCCGATACTCAAAAAAACAGGCTTGTCTTCTGCCCTGGCTTTTTCAAAAGCTTCGGAACCCCATGGATACCAGCGCACCGGATTGTGAGCGTGCTGGAGCAGATAGGGTGATTTTTCATGGATTAAAAGATTTGGTTCAAAAATAGACATAAAAACTCCTTTCCAAGTAAGTGTGAGTTTTTCTCCACTATCTCCAGTCAGCTCTTGAAATGCTTCCTTATGATAGTGAAGAAAAACTATTGCAGAATGTTGCCTCCTGTTTGAAGAATTCTTTATCCAGTAGACATTATCTCCATTTTCTACATGATTGGAGTGAGGCATTCTAAGAGCCGAACGGAAATCATGTGGAAAATGTCATGCCTTTAGAATATGCAGTTCCTTTTTGTTTCATCCGGCTCAGGTTCTGTTATAATAGAAAGAAGAATAAAGGAGAAAAATTCATGGAATATTTTAAATACGGAGAACAGGAAATCGGGTACTTAAAATCGAGGGACCCGGTCCTGGGACAGGCTATTGACCGGATCGGATTTATAAAAAGAGAGGTTCACACAGAATTGTTTGCGGCGCTTGTGAATTCCATCGTAGGACAGCAGATCTCCACGAAGGCCCAGGAGACAGTCTGGAGGAGGATAAAAGACGGACTTTCGGATGTCACTCCCGAAAAGGTGGGGGAGTGTACAGAAGAAGAACTTCAAAGCTTTGGGATTTCTTTCAGGAAAGCAGGGTACATAAAAGCTGCTGCTGACAGAATTCTGAGCGGCAGTCTGGACCTTGAGGGCCTGAAAGAGGCCGGGGATGAACAGGTCAAGAAGGAGCTTACAAAACTGCCCGGAGTCGGGGTATGGACGGCGGAGATGCTGATGACATTTTCCATGCAGCGGCCGGATATCGTAAGCTATTCTGATCTGGCGATTCAGAGAGGGATGAGAATGCTTTACCATCACAGAACCATTACTCCCAAGTTATTTGCAAAATACGCGGGGCGGTACAGCCCCTGTGGAACTGTGGCCAGCCTTTATCTGTGGGCTGTGGCAGGAGGTGCACTCCCGGAACTTAAAGACTATGCGCCGAAGAAAAAAAAATAAAACAACGATTGTAAGATTTTTTTCAGAATTGTATTCAATGAAATCTCAGAATTGGATGATACACTGTGGTTATCAAGAAAAAGAGGAGGAAGACTATGGCACAGCCCAAGATTTTAGTAGTAGATGATGACAAAGAGATTGTGGGAGCGATCAAAAAGCGTCTGGAACTGGAAGGATATGATGTAGTTCCAGCTTATAACGGCCTGGAGGCTCTGGATGTGCTCGTGGAGCAGGATATCCAGCTTCTGATCATTGACATAATGATGCCGGGTATGGACGGATTATCTGCTACCATGAAGATCCGGGAGAGTAAAAATATTCCGATCATCATCCTGTCTGCTAAGACGGAGGAGAGCGATAAGATTTTAGGACTTTCCATGGGGGCGGACGATTATGTCAGCAAACCTTTCCGGCCGGATGAGCTGATTGCAAGGGTAAAATCCCAGCTTCGCAGATATTTACAGCTCGGCAGCAAAGCGGCAGGGCCGGAAGATAATAACCGGCTGATCCTTGGCGGACTGACGCTGGACCTGGACGGCAAATGCATTTATGTGGACGGGGAACCGGTGAAAGTCACAGCAACTGAGTTTAAAATTCTGAATTTGCTGATGAGGCATCCGGGCAGAGTTTTTTCCGCCGAAGAAATCTATGAAAGAGTCTGGGAAGAAGCGGCATATGCAACAGAAAACACAGTGATGGTTCATATTCGGAGGATCCGTGAAAAGATTGAGATTGATCTGAAGAACCCAAAATATTTAAAGGTGGTATGGGGAATTGGATACAAAATGGAAAAAATGGATTAACAGCGGACTGATCGCTGCGGTGATCATCGCCATGGTGGGCGGAGTGCTGTTCGGCATCTATCAGATGCATACCATGGATAATTATAATGACGGACTGGATTTCACAACGATCAAAAAAGGTGAGCGGATGGAAGACTCCGATTACTATGTGCACGCCGTCCAGAGGATTTTAAGCAAATGGGTGAAAGCGAATAATCTGATGGATCAGAATTATGATGATGTTGAATCAGAACTTCCGTCCAACCTTGAAAACGAAATTTTTGTAAAGGCAAAACTTACGATTCAGCCCTACGGCAAAAAAGCCGTGACGAAAGAATACGGTGCCGATGCCAAGACAGCAAGAAAACCTGTATTTAAGAAAAAGATCGTGATCAACAGAAACGATACGCTGGGGTATGGATTGAATCCCAACAAAAGCATAAGAGCAAAATATTCAAGTAATGCAAATATGGATGAGGCCTATTATGATTCCGAAGATAATATTATGTCACCGTCGGATTTTTACAATATCAGCGGAAACTCTATGAACAGGGGAAGCCTTTCCCTGCCACAGACATTTTTCATTGACGATGCCAAGCAGCAGAGGCTGGAATCAGCAGTGATCGAAGTAGGCTTTTACGATGGGTATTATAACGCGCTGAATAAACACTATAAGACATTTCCTGATGTGAGGAAAGAAATGATGATCAAGCTGTCCATCTTATTGGGAGCAGAGGTATTGGGACTGCTTGCTCTGTCCGTGCTGTTTGCACTTCAGAAAAGCCGCGCACGCTTTTTTGAGAATATGGACCGTATCTGGTATGAGGTGATCCTATGCGTTATTGGCTTCGGCCTGTTCATGGGAACAGGAACAGTGGCGGCTGCATCCATCGGTGCTCTTCAGCAGGAAGAACTGATACCGATTATGACATTTGCGGGGATCGTACTGCTGATGATCGGGCTTGTACTTTCTGTCTGCCTGCAGACAACGGTCTGGCGCCTGAAGGAAGGGACATTTTTAGAACACACACTTTGTGTGGGTACGGCCCGGAGATGGTACCGCAGGAACAGGCAGAGACGGGTGGCCGAGAAAGAAGCTCTGGAGTTTGCAGACCGTCTGGCTGTGGAACGGCTTTCGATCTACCGAAAAGGAAAATACCTCATGCTTGCAATTTTCTTTGCAGGGCTGTTTATGATCGGCTGGTCGCCTCTTCTGGCAGTAATCGCGCTCTGTGTCGGTGTACTTGGCATGAAATATCTGGGAGAACATTTTGATGAGGTTGCGAGGCAGCAGAGGGATCTCGGGAAACTGATCCGGCAGATCGAGAGGATCTCGGAGGGAGATCTGAAAGCCGATGCAGACATACCGAAAGAATCCCTGTATTATAACGCGTCGAAACAGCTGAGCAACATCGGAAGCGGCCTGGACAAATCCCTCCAGGACCAGATGAAAGGGGAACGCATGAAGATCGACCTGATCACAAATGTATCCCATGATCTGAAAACGCCGCTCACGTCGATCATCAGCTATGTGGATCTTCTTGCAAGAGATGAGTCACTTTCTCCTGAGGCGAGGGATTATGTGACCATATTGAATCAGAAAACAGAGAGACTGAAAAATACGATCGCTGATCTGTTTGAACTTGCAAAATCCACCAGCGGTGAGGCCAAGGTTACATTGGAGCCGATGGATCTTAAAAAACTGATGGAACAGACTCTGGAGGATATGAGCGATCAGATCAGAGAGTCCGGCTTTAAAGTGAAATTTCAGTGTGATGCAGAGCATACGAAATTTAAGGGGGATGTGAACCGCATGTACCGGGTAGTGCAGAATATACTGGAAAATGCACTGAAGTATTCCCTGAAAGGTACAAGGATTTTTGCCACGATCTCAAATCAGGGCAGCAGAGTCTGCCTGACGGTCCAGAATACGTCCGGTTATGAAATGGACTTTACGGAGGAGGAGATCATGGAGCGCTTTTACAGAGGAGAAAAATCCAGGACCAGTGAAGGAAACGGCCTGGGACTCTCGATCGCAGACAGCTTTACTGCAAACTGCGGGGGAGAATTTAAGATCGAGATCGACGGAGATCAGTTTAAGGCTATGATCCTGTTCCCGATCCTTCCGTAGGACACAAAGTTTTAAATGTAAGGACAATGACAGAAGTGCCATTCCATGCTATAATAACTTCATTGAAGAAAGGAATTTCTATGATGAAAAGACGTATTACATGCATGCTGCTGGCACTCTGTCTTTTGTTATGCGGGTGCAACATTGACGGCAAAAAGGACTATACAAAAACAGAAGATCTGGACGAGGCTACCCTTCAGGGCATGGCAAAGGATATCACGAAGGAGATGACACTGAAACAGAAGATCGGACAGCTCTTTATGGTATCCATGTACTCGCTGGATGATTCGGGAAGCAAGAACCAGACCAAAATAACCGGAACGATGAAGAAGACCATGAAGAAGTATCCTGTGGGAGGGATCATTCTGTTTTCAAAGAATGTCAGTTCCGAAAAACAATTAAAGCAGCTGACCAAAGATCTGCAGAGTGTTTCTCATGTACCGCTGTTTATAGCGGCAGACGAAGAAGGCGGCAGTGTTTCGAGAATCGCCTCAAAGCTTCCGGATGCAGTCAGCCAGTATCCTGACGCGAGGGAGATCGGGGAGACTTATACAGACCGGCAGATCGCAGAGATGGGGAAGGAACAGAGCAGACAGCTCAAGGCCCTCGGAATCAATATGAATCTGGCGCCGGTGGCCGATGTGCTCTCCAATCAATACAACACGGAGGTCGGAAACCGGGCTTTCGGCTCTGATGCCAAAGAAGTAGCTGCTGTTGTTAAGACGCTTGTAAAAAATATGCAGAAGCAGCAGATCTCAGCCACGTTAAAGCATTTTCCGGGAAGCGGTGATGCCCTTGGAGATACTCACAGGGGAGCGGCGGAGACCAAGCAGTCCATTCAGGAGCTGAGAAAAAAAGAGTTTCTTCCATTTGAAAGCGGTATGGATGCAGACGCGGATGCCGTCATGGTTTCCCATCTGATCCTAACTAATGTGACGGATGAGAAAGAGCCGTGCAGTTTAAGTGAGCGGGTGATATCAGACATCCTGAGAGACGAGCTTGAGTACGAGGGGCTCATTTTAACCGATGCCATGAATATGAATTCCATTACTGACAGTTATACCTCAGGGGAAGCGGCGGTGAAAGCCATAAAAGCGGGTGTGAACATTGTCGTCATGCCGGAGGATTTGGGACAGGCATTCAAGGCCGTGAAGCGTGCAGTGAAAGATGGAAAGATCGAGGAATCCGTCATTGACAAGGCCGTAAGAAGGATCCTCTACACCAAACTGAAACGGGGTGTGATACCGCCGGATACCAAGCTTCTTGAGGATAACCAATAATTTTTTTGTATGTCGAAAAATAAAAATCAGTGCGATAGAAGATATTGCACTGGTTTTTTATATGTGATACTATTTGTGAGGAAGCCTCCGGCGGGAGGCAATGCAGTGAAAGCAGAAGTATAAAGGAGATAAGACATGGAGAAACAGGAATTATTATATGAAGGAAAGGCAAAGAAAGTATTTACAACAGAAGATCCGGATTTATTAATTGTCGACTATAAAGATGATGCGACAGCGTTCAACGGAGAGAAAAAAGGAACGATCATCGGAAAAGGTGTTGTAAATAACCGCATGTCCAACTACATGTTCAAGATGCTGGAAGAAAAAGGTGTTCCGACTCACTATGTACAGGAACTCAGCGATCGTGAAACCGTTGTAAAAAAGGTAGAGATCGTACCTTTGGAAGTGATTATCCGCAACGTGGCGGCAGGAAGCTTTTCTAAAAGACTTGGAATTGAAGAAGGGTTTGAATTGTTAGAGCCAACCCTTGAGTTCAGCTACAAAGATGATGATCTTGGAGATCCATTGATTAACGAATATTTTGCTTATGCTATCGGTATTTCCAACCGCAAAGAAGTAGAACGTATCACAGAGTATGCATTTAAAGTAAACGAGGCATTGATTGAGGAATTTAAGAAGATCGGCATTAAACTGGTTGACTTTAAGATTGAATTCGGCCGTTATAAAGATGAGATCATCTTAGCAGATGAGATTTCTCCGGACACATGCCGTCTTTGGGATTTAGAGACAAACCAGAAATTAGACAAAGACCGTTTCCGCAGAGATTTAGGGGACGTGGAAGAGGCATACGAAGAAGTATACAGAAGACTTGGCTTATAATTTATTCTTAAGAGAGGCTTGAAAATGGACATAGAACGTTTTGACAAGTTAGGAGAAGAGTGCGGCGTCTTCGGAGTCTATGATTTTGACGGCAATGACGTGGCTTCTACAATTTATTATGGTTTATTTGCGCTTCAGCACCGGGGACAGGAGAGCTGCGGAATCGCGGTTTCCGATACCAACGGTCCGAAAGGGAAGGTTTCTTCCAGAAAAGGCATGGGACTTTGCAATGAAGTCTTTACTCAGGAGTCGTTAGGCGAACTGAAAGGCGATATTGGTGTCGGCCATGTCAGATATTCTACTGCAGGACAGAGCTGTCCCGAGAATGCGCAGCCGCTCGTATTAAATTATGTCAAAGGTACTCTGGGCCTGGCCCACAATGGTAATCTGATCAATGCGCTGGAGTTAAGGCATGAACTGGAATATTCCGGGGCTATTTTTCAGACAACCATAGATTCTGAAGTGATCGCTTATCATATTGCCCGGGAGAGGGTCAATACCCACAGCGTGGAAGACGCAGTGGCAAAGGCCATCCGCAAGATAAAGGGCGCATACTCTCTTGTGGTGATGTCTCCGAGAAAGCTCATCGGGGCAAGAGATCCATATGGCTTTAAGCCGCTCTGCATCGGAAAGAGGGATAATGCCTACATCCTGGCATCTGAGACCTGTGCTCTGGATACGGTAGGGGCTGAGTTCATCCGGGATGTGGAGCCGGGTGAGATCGTTACGATCACAAAAGACGGCATTCAGTCGGACTGCAGTATGTGCCTTCCAAAGGGAGAAGCTGCCAGATGTGTTTTTGAATACATCTATTTTGCGCGGCCGGACAGCTGTATTGACGGAGTCAGCGTGTACCAGTCAAGGCTTCAGGCGGGAAAGTATCTGGCGATTGATTCACCGGTGGATGCGGACATCGTCGTGGGTGTGCCGGAATCCGGCAATGCCGCTGCACTGGGCTACTCTCTGGAATCGGGGATTCCTTATGGAACAGCTTTTGTGAAAAATACTTATGTGGGACGGACATTTATTAAACCGAAACAGAGCAGCCGGGAGTCCAGCGTGCAGGTTAAGCTGAATGTCTTAAAAGAATCTGTGAGAGGAAAGAGAGTCATCATGATCGACGACTCTATCGTCCGGGGCACGACCAGCGACCGGATCATCTCCATGCTCAGAGAGGCGGGAGCCAGTGAGGTTCACGTAAGGATCAGTTCACCGCCGTTCTTATGGCCGTGTTATTTCGGGACCGATGTTCCTGCCAGAGAGCAGCTGATCGCGTATAACCGAAGCATTGATGAAATTTGTGATCTGATCGGAGCGGACAGCCTGGGCTACTTAAAGACTGAGAGATTGGAACAGCTCTCTGAGGGGCTGCCGATCTGCAAAGGCTGTTTTACGGGAGAATATCCGATGGAACCGCCGAAGGATGATATTCGCGGAGATTACGACAAATAAGGAGAAGAATTCATGAACGATAAATATCAGAGCCCCTTATCCGAACGATATGCCAGCAAAGAGATGCAGTATATCTTTTCACCGGATATGAAGTTCAAAACATGGAGGAAACTGTGGATCGCACTGGCCGAAGTGGAAAAGGAACTGGGACTTTCTATTACACAGGAGCAGATTGACGAGCTGAAAGAACATGCAGAAGACATTAACTATGATGTCGCAAAAGAGCGTGAGAAATTAGTCCGTCATGATGTGATGTCCCATGTCTATGCCTATGGACAGCAGTGTCCTAACGCTAAAGGCATTATCCACCTGGGAGCCACCTCCTGCTATGTCGGAGACAATACAGACATTATCATCATGACAGAGGCATTAAAGCTTGTGAAGAAAAAGCTTGTGAATGTGATCGCCGAGCTTTCCAAGTTTGCTCTGGAATACAAGGACCTTCCGACCCTTGGCTTTACCCATTTTCAGCCAGCACAGCCGACTACAGTTGGGAAACGGGCAAGCCTCTGGCTGATGGATCTTGTGTATGATCTGGAGGATCTTGACCATGTGATCGATAATATGCGTCTTCTCGGGTCCAAGGGAACGACCGGGACTCAGGCAAGCTTTCTGGAACTGTTTGAGGGTGACCATGAGACGATCAAAAAGATCGACGGCATGATTGCCGAAAAAATGGGATATGAGAAGTGCCAGCCGGTATCCGGCCAGACCTATTCAAGGAAGATTGATTCCAGAGTGCTGAACGTTTTAAGCGGCATCGCACAGTCTGCGCACAAGTTCTCCAATGATATCCGCCTCCTTCAGCATTTGAAAGAGGTAGAGGAGCCGTTTGAGAAGAACCAGATCGGATCTTCTGCTATGGCATACAAGAGAAATCCGATGAGAAGCGAACGTATGGCTTCCCTGGCTGACTATGTGATCTCCGATGCCATGAATCCTGCGCTCGTAGCTTCTACCCAGTGGTTTGAGAGGACTCTGGACGATTCTGCCAATAAGCGTCTTTCTGTACCGGAAGGATTCCTTGCAATTGACGGCATCCTGGATCTGTACCTGAACGTCGTGGATGGTCTGGTCGTTTATCCTAAGGTTATTGAAAGCCGTCTTATGAAAGAACTTCCGTTTATGGCAACGGAAAATATCATGATGGACGCAGCAAAAGCAGGCGGAGACCGCCAGGAACTTCATGAGAAGATCCGTGTACATTCTATGGCGGCCGGAAAAGTGGTCAAAGAAGAAGGGAAAGAAAACGACCTGCTGGAGAGGATTGCGAACGATCCTTCTTTCGGAATGACGATGGAACAGCTGGAAGCGATCATGGAACCGAAAAACTTCGTGGGACGTGCACCACAGCAGACAGAGGAATTTGTCAGCGAAGTCATTCAGCCGATCCTGGATGAAAATAAAGAAATGCTCGGAATGACAGCCGAGATCACGGTATAATATTTATTTGATGGAAAGCTCCTTTAAAAAGGGGCTTTCTCTGCTTATAGGGGATGATGATGTATTATTTTATTGTAAATCCAAACGCAGGTTCCAGAAAAGGAATGCGCTGCTGGGAGGAGATCAAGCCATATCTGCTGGAAGAAGGGATCGTATTCCGTGAACTCCTGACAAAAGGAGAAGGTGATGCCGCGAGATTTGCAGAGCGGATCACGGAGAAAGGCAGGCCGGATGTGATCGTAGCGGTGGGCGGCGACGGGACACTTCATGAGACGGTTTCGGGAATGAAAAAAGGAACAGAGGCGAAGCTTGCTTTCATTCCCGCAGGGTCCGGCAATGACTTTGCCAGGGGGATGGGGTATTCAAAAGACCCGAAAGAGAGACTCAGGAGCATCTTAGCAGATGAGAACGGGGCCGTGATCAATGTGGGGAGCACTTTTGCTCCCGATGCCTCCGGGTGTTTCCTCGTCAGCTCCGGGATAGGATATGACGCACGGGTCTGCCATATGGTCAATCACGCAAAGACAAAAAAGCTGATGAACCGGCTCCACATGGGAAAACTGACTTATCTGGGGATCGGTCTTCGCGGCCTGTTTGCGGCTGAACTGTTTGAGATGCGGCTGGTTCTTGATGATTCCAGAGAAGAAATATTTCACGATGTGCTGTTTGCATCGGTCCATAACCTGCCTTATGAGGGCGGGGGCCTGAAATTTTCACCGGATGCCCGGCCGGATGACGGTTTTCTGAATCTGTGTATTGTGGCAGGCATATCAAAGGCAAAGATGATTCGTCTGCTGTCCAGAGTACCCGGAGGAAAGCATATTGGCTGTCCGGGTGTTTACAGCTTCCGCTGCCGGAAGGCAGAATTTTTTATGGAGAAACCTCAGTTTTTTCATATGGACGGAGAAGTACCGGGGCAGTCATGCCACGTGACGGCAGAAATCGGCTCTGAAAATTTGCAGATTTTGGGCTGAACGGAGGAGTAAAATTGTTCCCGTCTGTAAATCCTAACAAGGTCAATGATTTACAGAGAGGAAGGGATCAGATGGACAAGATATACTATAATGGGGATATTCTTACTATGGAAGACACCCGGACAGAGCCGGAGGCAGTTTTGATATCGGACGGCTTCATTGCATTCACAGGAAGCCTGAAAGAAGCAGTGAGGGCTGCACATCAGCCGGAGATGACAGATCTTGACGGGAAGACCCTGATGCCGGCATTTATAGACGGACACAGTCATATTTCTCTTGTGGCCCAATTTTCACAGTTTGCTGATCTGTCCGGATGCGAAAGCTTTTCAGACATCAAAATGCGCCTGGCTGCATTTCAGAAGGAAAAGAAGATTGGTGAAGACGGCGCTGTCATAGGTGTGGGGTATGACCATAATTTTCTGAAAGAAAAGAGGCATCCGGATAAATATATATTGGATGAAGTGTCAGATCACATACCAGTATTTGTGCTGCATGCGTCCGGGCATATGGGGGTCGGAAATTCCGCTTTGTTAAAAGAGGCAGGGATCGATGCGTCGGCACCTGATATGGAAGGTTCCAGATTCGGCAGGATACCGGGGTCTATGGAACCGGACGGATATGCGGAAGAGACGAAGGCACTGAACCTGCTTCTGGCCCGGGTATACGCAAAGATTCCAGGGGACCCGAAAGCACAGATAGAGAAAGCCCAGGAGCTTTACCTGTCCCACGGAATTACTACGATCCAGGACGGTGCGGCATCCGGACAGGATGTGGAGACTTTGTTTGAGGCCGCAAAAGAAGGGCTGCTGAAAGCAGATGTTGTTTCTTATGTCCTCGTCGGAGAAGAACCGGAAAAGCTGGAGCAGGAATATGCAGAACTTAAAAAAGCATACTGGAATCACTTGAAACTGGGCGGCCGGAAAGTGATCCTGGACGGATCTCCACAGGGAAAGACCGCATGGCTGTCGAAACCCTATGCGGGAGAAGAAGAATACCGGGGATATCCGGCAATGGAACAGGAGAAAGTACAGACATATATCCGGAATGCCATAGAAAACGGTGTTCAGATCCTCGCCCACTGCAACGGAGACGCGGCTGCCCAGCAGTGGATAGACAGTTTTGAAAAGGCCATGGAACAGTGCGGTGTCTCAAAAGAAGATGATTTGAGACCGGTCATGATTCACTGCCAGACCGTGCGGAAAGATCAGCTTCTCAGGATGAAAAATATCGGAATGATCCCGTCGATGTTTGTAGACCATGTTTACTACTGGGGTGACATTCATTTAAAGAATCTGGGAGAAGAAAGGGCAGAAGCCATAAGTCCTGCCAAGTCTGCATTTGAGCAGGGGCTTTGTGTGAATTTTCATCAGGACTCTCCGGTTGTCCCTCCGGATATGCTGCATACAGTCTGGTGCGCAGTAAACCGGGAGACAAGGGAGGGAAAGATCCTTGGAGAGGAAGAACGGGTCGATGTCTTCGAGGCACTGAAAGCCGTGACGATCAACGGGGCCTATGCCTATTTTGAAGAAGACAAAAAAGGGAGTATCACGGAAGGAAAACTTGCAGACCTTGTGATCCTCGATCGGAATCCACTGAAAACGCCTGTATCAGAACTGAAAGATATCAAGGTGACGGAGACGCTGAAGGAGGGGGAGACTGTGTACCGGAAATGCTAGGTGTTCCTGGCTTTCCCGGTGCTGTTTCTCTTGACGATGAAAGGCTCAAACTCGAGTTTCGTAACGAAGCTCCTCGGCTTATTTTTTGTCTTGGATTCCCTGTGCCGCACGATGATGTCCACGGCCTCCCGCCCCTTTGCCTCGATGGAATGTTCCACCGTTGTAAGGGAGATCCTGCGCATGTCTGCCATGGGGATGTTGTCGAAGCCGCAGACAGAGAAATCATTCGGAACCTTGTATTTCATATCAAAAAGAGCGTCTAAGATCCCCAGGGCGACCATGTCGTTGTAAGCCACAAACGCAGTGGAATCTGTTCCCTCGGCAAGGATTTCTTTGGTCAGGTTAAAGCCGCAGGAGTACTCCAGCATATTCGGGGAAAGGGTGTTGTACTCTCCGGTCGACACAGAGCGGCAGGTGACATTTTCCGGATCAAAACCATGCTCATAGAAGGCCTTTTTCAGTCCCTCAAAGCGCTTAGAACGGGAACGCTCGATCGTGCTCATAGGCGTGGATACGTAGGTGATCTTCCGGTGCCCGAGGGAGAGAAGATGTTCTGCCACCAGATAGGCCGGCTTGGTGCTGCTGACATGGATGGAGTCAAACATGATGTCGTCATTTTTATCCCCGATGTTGATGACGGGAATATGTTTGGACATATCGTTAACATCTTCAAGCCAGGAAGTCGGGTAAAGATAGACAATGCCTGCCGCGTCAAAATCCTGGATCATATTCAGGTAGAACTGCTCGGTGTTGGGATTCCTCAGAGTAGGGGCCGCGAAGGTGACATATCCATAGTCGTGGGCGCGCTCTGTGATGGAATGGACGAGAATCGAGTAATAGTGATTGGATAAGAAAGGGCACATGATGACAATCACCTTGGAAAGCCCTACGAGCTGAGTCTCCTTTTTTTTTCTTTTTTCATATCCGAGTTCTTTTGCCGCATTTAAAACTTTGAGCCTTGTCTCCTCGGAAAAGGAGACATTGCTTTTTTTGTTCAGAATCATTGACACTGCAGACTGGGAAACATTTGCATGTTTTGCGATATCTTTTGTTGTGACCTTTTTTTTTGAAGCCATAAATCCTCCTAATCAAAAAAAATATTTATTAATTAATATTCATTAATAAAATCAAGATATATTACTAATATATTTAAAAATATTAATTCTCTGAAAAAATCATAACACAAACGGAATAGAAAAAACAGATAAAACCTAGGTTTTTTTAAACAGGTAAATTTGGTATACAATAACCATAAATTTGGGACTATTAATAAAGCCTAAAATTATTAATAAATTCACGTTAAATCGCATAAACACTGGGGTTTAAGGGTTTGACAAACCAGGGGGTTCCATGGTTAAATGATACCAGAGCAAAAGTGCAGCAATTCATTTTAGGAGGAAGATAATATGAGATTTTTTTTAGACACAGCAGAAGTAGAAGACATTAAAAAAGCAAACGACATGGGTGTGATCTGCGGAGTGACAACAAATCCGTCCCTGATCGCTAAATCCGGAAGACAGTTTGAAGATGTCATCAAAGAAATCACTTCTATCGTAGACGGAGCTATCAGCGGGGAAGTCAAAGCAACGACAACCGATGCAGAGGGAATGATCAAAGAGGGAAGAGAAATCGCAAAGATCCACCCGAACATGGTAGTTAAAATTCCTACAACCGTAGAAGGATTAAAGGCTACAAAAGTATTATCTTCCGAGGGAGTTAAGACAAACCTGACTCTCGTATTCAACCCGACACAGGCACTGCTTGCGGCAAGAGCAGGGGCTACATATGTTTCTCCTTTCTTAGGCAGATTAGATGACATTTCTCAGAATGGACTGGATCTGATCGCTGATATCGTTGAAATTTTTGAAGCAGGCGGAATCGATACCCAGATCATCTGTGCAAGTGTCCGCAATCCAATCCATGTAATCGAGTGTGCTAAGATGGGTGCAGATATTGCTACCGTACCGTACAATGTCATTGAACAGATGATGAAACATCCTCTGACAGACCAGGGAATCGCAAAATTCCAGGCAGACTATAAAGCAGTATTCGGAGAATAAGAAAGGTTGGGAGAAAAAATGACAGTGGCAGAATTACAAAAAACAGCCAATGAGATCCGCAAAGGGATCGTTAAAGCGACACACGCTGCAAAATCCGGACATCCGGGCGGATCTTTATCATCCGCAGACATGTTTGCATATTTATATTTTGAAGAGATGAACATTGATCCTAAAAATCCTAAGATGGAAGACAGAGACCGTTTTGTTCTGTCCAAAGGACACGTAGCACCGGGACTCTACTCTACACTTGCAGAGAGAGGATTCTTCCCGAAAGAAGATTTACTCACACTGCGCCATATTGATTCTTATTTACAGGGACACCCTGATATGAAGAAAATCCCTGGGGTTGACATGTCCAGCGGATCTTTGGGACAGGGCATCTCAGCGGCAGTTGGTATGGCCGTGGCTGCAAAGTTACAGGGCAAAGACTACCGCACATATACACTTCTTGGAGATGGAGAGATCCAGGAAGGACAGGTATGGGAAGCTGCCATGAGCGCAGGGTTCAGAAAGCTTGACAACCTTGTTGTCATCGTGGACAACAACGGCCTTCAGATCGACGGAAAAGTTGACGATGTCTGCTCTCCGTATCCGATCGATGCAAAATTTGAGGCATTTAATTTCAATGTGATCAATATTGACGGACATAACTTTGACGAGATTGCCGACGCACTGAAAAAGGCACGGGAGTGCAAAGGAAAACCGACCGCCATCATCATGAAGACAGTCAAGGGAAAAGGCGTATCTTTCATGGAAAACCAGGTTGGATGGCATGGATCTGCTCCGAATGATGAACAGTGTGAACAGGCATTGAATGAATTAGAGAAGGTGGGATGTTAAGATGGCAGATGTAAAGAAAATCGCAACCAGAGAAAGTTATGGAAATGCCCTGGTTGAATTAGGAAAAGAAAATCCAAACGTAGTAGTATTAGATGCCGATCTGGCAGCTGCTACCAAGACAGGCGTGTTTAAAAAGGAATTTCCGGAGCGTCATATTGACTGCGGTATCGCAGAGTGCAACATGGTGGGAATGGGTGCAGGCCTTGCTGCCAGCGGTATGATCCCGTTTGTCAGCACATTTGCAATGTTCGCCGCAGGACGTGCATATGAGCAGGTAAGAAACGGTGTGGGATATCCTCACTTAAATGTAAAGATCGGTGCTACCCACGGCGGTATCTCCGTTGGAGAAGACGGTGCGACTCACCAGTGCTGCGAGGATGTGGCTTTAATGCGCACAATTCCTGGCATGACAGTCATCGTGCCTTCCGATGATGTGGAAGCAAAGGCAGTCGTAAAGGCAGCAGCAGAACTTGACGGACCTGTTTATATGAGATTCGGACGTCTGGCTGTGCCTGTGATCAATGATACAGCAGATTATAAGTTTGAGATCGGAAAAGGCACTGTTTTAAGAGAAGGTACGGATGTGACCATTATTGCAAACGGTCTTTGTGTAGGTGAGAGTCTTGAAGCCGCTGAAAAGCTTGCTGCTGACGGAATCAATGCAAAAGTCATCAACATGGCAACGGTAAAGCCTTTGGATGATGAATTGGTGATCGCTGCCGCAAAAGAGACAGGAAAAGTGGTGACAGTGGAAGAACACTCTGTGATCGGCGGACTTGGAAGCGCAGTATGCGATGTACTGAGCGAGAAAGCACCGACTCCGGTACTGAAACTCGGAGTACAGGACGTATTCGGACACTCAGGACCTGCAGTGGAACTGATCAAAGAATTCGGACTGGACAGCGAAGGAATTTACAAGAGCGTGAAAGCGTTTGTATAACATTTTCCACATGATTTCCGTTCGGCTCTTAGAATGCCTCACTCCAATCATGTAGAAAATGGACGTAATATCTACTGGATAAGTATCCATCAAACAAATGGAACCGTCCAATGATAGTTTTTTTAGACATATCAGGGAAGAGGTCTTTTTATAGATCTCTTCCCTTTTGTTATGTCCCTGCGCGGCAGAAGATGGTATAATAATCCTAACAAATGGGCGGGAGGCGGTTTTATGAAGGTATTAAATTATGGTTCCTTAAATTATGATTTTGTATATCAGGTAGATCACATCACAGCGGCGGGAGAGACACAGGCATCGGAACAAAGAGAAACTTTCTGCGGGGGAAAAGGACTGAACCAGTCCATAGCCCTTGCAAAAGCAGGAGCAAAGGTTTTTCAGGCCGGAACGGTCGGCTCTGACGGACAGATGCTTCTCGACGAACTGAACAGATATGGAGTGGATACCGCTTTTGTGCGAATGATAGAGGGAGAAACCGGACACGCGGTGATACAGGTAGATCGCAATGCTCAAAATGGCATCCTGTTATTCGGAGGAGCAAATATAAAGCAGTCAAAGGAAGAGATAGACAGAACTCTGGATGCGTTTGAAGAGGGGGATTTCCTGCTGATTCAGAATGAAATCAATCTGTTGGATGATTTGATTGACAGTGCATTTGACCGGGGGATGTGTATTGTCTGTAATCCTTCTCCATACAATAAAGCATTGGAAAACTGTGATTTCTCAAAAATTTCTGTCTTTATGCTCAATGAGGTCGAAGGGTTTCAGATGACAGGAAAGAAAGAACCGGGAAAAATATTGGATGTGATGGCCAAACAGTTTCCGAGGGCGGAGGTTGTACTGACTCTTGGGGAAGAGGGAGCGGTCTATCAAAAGGGCTCTGTAAGGGTGAAACAGGATTGTATACCGGTGAAGGTAGTGGATACCACTGCCGCAGGAGACACTTTCACCGGATATTTTATCGCAGGTATTATAAAGGGGATGAGGCCGGCGGACAACTTAAAAAGATGTGCCAAAGCGTCTTCTATTGCTGTATCCAGGAAGGGAGCGGCACCGTCAATACCGACAAAGGACGAAGTTGATATTGTTTGAAGTTTCTGAATATTATCTGTTATGGAAAAATCTGTTGTTTTTCCTCTTATGCCGGAGTATAATGAGATTAATACAAAAGAAGGAGGAACATTGAATGGACAACAATGAATTACTCATACAGATAGAAAAGCTTCTGGACCGCAAACTAGAAGAAAGGATCACTCCATTAGAAAGAAGGCTTGATTCATTAGAAAAAAGATTTGATTCATTAGAACGAAAAGTGCAGTCTATAGATGACAGACTGACCGCAGTGGAGGAAGACTTAATTCCTATCAAGAGAACCTGTCTCCGTGTAGAGAACGATATCATTCCAAAGCTGGATGCCCTCTATGAGGACAGGATTCCGCATGCAGAGTTCAGCAGATTAAGTGACCGTGTGGAGCAAAATACACATATGCTGCTGGTGATGAAGGACGTAATCATTGATCACAGTGGTGAAATACAGCACTTAAAAGAAGTAAAATAGTCTTTGATATTTTCACGGCATACAGCAAAACACCAGCTCATTTTTGAACTGGTGTTTTTTATGTGACAAATTTATGATTCGTGAAACAGCAGTCTGCCTATTCTACGGTTACGGATTTCGCCAGGTTTCTCGGCTGGTCTACATCATTTCCTCTGAATACAGTTACGTGGTATGCAAGCAGCTGCAGTGCCACGGTGACGCCGAAGGTTCCGAATCTGTCATCCACGGAAGGTACCTGGATCAGGTCGTCATAGACACCTTCGTAATCTGACATGTCTTTGTCGGTCACCATGATCACATGGGCTCCGCGGGCTTTGACTTCTTCTACATTGGCCATGATCTTAGGAAGGACATGATCCTGAGTAGCAATAGCGATGATCGGAACTCCTTCCGTCACAAGAGAGATGGTTCCGTGCTTTAATTCTCCTGCATTGTATGCCTCAGAGTTAACATAGGAAATCTCCTTTAATTTCAAAGATCCCTCGCTTGCAATGGCATAATCAAGGCTGCGGCCCAGGAAGAATGCAGAGAAGGTATCTTTAATCTTTTCGGCAATATCTTTGATGTAACTGTCCATTTTCAGGACTTCCGGCACGGTTGCGATCGCTTCCTCAAATTTTTTGCAGTACTCTGATAATTCTGCCTCGGTGAATTTACCGCTCAGTTCAGCAAGTTTCAGTGCGATCAGATAGAAACCTGAACACTGTACAGAGAATGCTTTTGTGCTGGCAACAGCGATTTCCGGACCTGCGTGTGTATATAAAACCTGATCGCTTTCCCTTGCGATGCTGGAACCTTTCACATTGACGATGGAAAGTGTTTTTGAACCCCGTTCGTTTGCAAGGCGCAGAGCAGCCAGGGAGTCAGCAGTTTCTCCGGACTGGGAAACAATGACAACCAATGTATGTTCATCCAGAATAGGATCCATATAGCGGAACTCTGAAGAGAGTTCTACGGTGACAGGAATACGCACCATGGATTCAATCAGATGACGGCCCACTAATCCGGCATGCATTGCAGTACCGCAGGCAGTCACGATCACGCGGCTGATATCTTTGAACAGGTCATCTGAGATCCCATCGGCGCTGAAATCCGCAAGACCATTGTGAAGTCTGGGCATAACAGTGTTTGTCAGTGCCTCCGGCTGGTCATAGATTTCTTTCTGCATAAAGTAATCATATCCGCCTTTTTGAGCAGCAGTAGTATCCCAGTCAACGTGAAGCATTTTCGGTGAAACGATGTTCTGTTCCATATCATAGAGTGTGATACCGTCTTTTTTCATAACTACGATGTGCTCTTCCGGCACGACAAAATAATCTTTAGAGTACTGGAGCAGTGCTACCATATCGGAGGCGATGAAGGCACCGTCTTCTGTGGAGGTTGCTACCAGAGGGCTGGAATTGCGCATGCAGTAGATCTCTCCGGGATGATCTTTAAACATAATACAGAAGCCGTAGGCTCCATCCAATGCTTCATTTGCTTTTTTCATGGCAGCAAACGGGTCTCCCTCATATACAGAATCCAGATAAAGAGCGGCAATTTCAGTGTCAGTCTCAGAGACCGGAGTCCGGCCCTGGGCCTTTAGAGCGATCGCAAGCTCTTTATAATTTTCGATAATTCCGTTGTGGATCAGCGTAATATTTCCTGCTACATGGGGATGCGCGTTGGCGGTAGTCACTCCTCCGTGAGTAGCCCATCGTGTGTGTCCGATCCCGCATGTTCCGCTGCGGTCTTCTGATGACTCTACTTTTTCGCGGAGATTGGAAACCTTTCCGGCTGTTTTAATGATCTTAGTGGAGGAGCCTTCATTGACTGCGATTCCCGCACTGTCATATCCGCGGTATTCAAGCTGTGTCAGGCCTCCTACCAAGATATCTGCTGCCTCAAGTTTCCCTGTAAATCCAATAATTCCACACATGTTGAAATCTCCTTTTTATTTAATTTTATGCGGACACAAAGAAAACGTCGCTTAAAATGTAAAAGCGATGAAGTGTCCTTCTATTTAAATGTTCTTTTGTGTGGTTTTTATATCTTTGGCTGTACAGCCTTTGTTCTGCGATTACTCACAGTTTTTTTCTGTACATCACGTGTCCAAAGCCACGGGAAAGCATCCGCCGAATCTTCGATCACTTTCCACCTCGTTAACCTTCTGATCTTCGTTATCTGTTCGATAAGTCAGGTTCCGTGCCAGAAGGTGCATGGCGCTTAAAACTGTTCTGCTCCTTTCTTTATATAAACTAGAAACTTTACAAAAAACCATAAGAAAAGTTTCCTAGAGCATCGTATCATGGATACAGAAAACTGTCAATCTGGGCAGAGCATTTAAGAAATTTTTCACAATTAAAGTATAGATACTTTGGAATGACAGTGTTATAATACACTGTATGACTTTTTGCAAATAAGAAATCTCCGAGTTTTTCGGGGCCTTTTTTGAAAGACAGAATCAAAGTAAGGAGAGTATCATGAAATCTTTGGTAAAGAATATAGTAAGGCAGATTGGGAAGTGGATCGAGAAGGTTCCTGTTCTGTGCAATATTGTGCTGGCATTTGGCATGGCATTTTTACTGGAAGTTCTCGGGCGCCAGACATTTGACCAGGGAGTATTCGGCTTTGTCAATGACAGGACCAAGATGTTTCTGTACAGCGCATTCATCATTTTTGTCACTTATTCTGTGGTATTGATCGTGAAGCGAAGGCTGTTTACCTACATTATAGTGACATTGGTCTGGTCAGTCATCGGGATCGTCAATTTTCTGATGCTCAGTGCCAGAAATACTCCATTCACGTATGTAGACGTCACACTGATGAAATCTGTACTTCCGGTCATGACCAACTATTATTCGCCGTCAGCCATCGTCTTTATGGGTGCACTTATTTTAATCGTACTGGTGCTGCTCGTTGTAGGATTTCTGTATCTGCCCAAAAAACAGAATCTGCAGTATAAGAGGAATATCCTTGCGGTTGCTGTTATTTTTGCGGCATTCGGAGGGACAACTGTATATGGTTTCAGGAGCAATATGCTCACAGACAGGATCGGCAACATCCGGATTGCCTATGGAGATTACGGGACACCGTATTGCTTTTCAATTACTGCCTTGAAAAATGGGATTGATAAACCGTCCAACTATTCAGAAGATAAAATTGACCAGATTGAGCAAAAGACCAAACAGGCGCAGGATAAGAAAAAGGGCAGAGTCAGGAAGCCGAATATTATTTTTGTACAGCTGGAGTCACACTTTGATATCACCCAGGTAAAAGGAGTGAAGTTCAATCAGGACCCGCTTCCTAATTTCCACAAATATATGAAGGGATACTCTTCTGGACAGCTGAGCATGCCGTCTTACGGTGCCGGGACTGCCAATTCCGAATTTGAGGCGATTACAGGCATGAACCTGGATCATTTCGGAGCGGCGGAATACCCTTACAAAACTGTCCTGCAGTCGACTACCACAGAGAGCATGGCCACATTGCTGAAGGAAAATGGTTATACTGCGCATGCTATCCACAACAACAGTGCCGCCTTCTATGACAGGGATCTGGTTTTCTCCCAGCTGGGGTTTGACACCTTCACCTCCAAAGAATGTATGAATATCAAAAAGTGGACAGAAAACGGATGGGCCAAGGATACGATACTCACAGGCTGTATTCTGAACGCTTTGGATTCTACAAAGGGACAAGACTATATCTATACAATTTCTGTCCAGGGGCACGGAGATTATCCTAAGACAGAGATTATTGAAAATCCAAAGATCAAGGTCGTAGGCGGAATCAAAGATGAGGCTTTAAAGAACAAATATACCTACTATGCCAATCAGGTATACCAGATGGACCAGTTTGTGGGAGATCTGGTGAGTGCACTGAAAAAACGGGGTGAAGATACGGTTCTTGTGATGTATGGCGACCATCTTCCTAGTCTTGAGGTAGACGATAAAGATCTGACCTACGGGAATAAATATGAGACAAGCTATTTTATCTGGGATAACATGGGACTGAAAAAGAAGGACGGAGTGATCGAAGCTTATCAGCTCGGTTCCGATATCCTTGCTAAGCTGAACATCAAAAACGGTGTCATGAACAGTTTTCACCAGACCCGGCAGGGCACGAAAAATTACCAGAAGGATATGAAGACACTGCAGTATGATATGCTTTACGGCAAGCAGTATGTCTGGGATCAAAAAAATCCATTTCAGGCGACAGATATCTCGTTTGGCATTAAAAAAGTCAATGTGACAAAAGCTTATGAGACTGAGAACAGTATATTTATAGAAGGAAATAACTTCACAAACTTCTGCCAGGTGTATGTGGATGAGACGAAGATCAATACGACATTCCACAACGAACATCTGTTGGAAGTATCCAAAAAGGATCTGAAGAAGGGAGATGCATTTACGGTGAAAATCGTGAGCAAGGCTCCGAGAATTCTTCAGACATCCGGTGAATATGTCTATCAGGGAGTAAAGCAGTAGGAAGGCTTCATTTGACAGAAATGGCGTAAAATCTGTATTTTCAGTCGACAGGTCGGAAACGTCATGGTATAATGACTTAATGTTTGTATAAAACTACAACAAAGATAATGATATTTTAGGAGGATTTGTAAGAATGGGATTACAAGTTGAAAAGTTAGACAATAATATGGTAAAAGTGACGATTGAGGTAGAGCCTGAAAAATTAGATGCAGCGATCAAAAAAGCATATAATAAGAAGAAATCACAGTTCAGCGTACCTGGATTCAGAAAAGGAAAAGTACCTCAAAACTTTATTGAAAAAGCATATGGAGTAGAAGTTTTTTACGAGGATGCCGCGAATATTTTGATTCCTGAAGCATACAGTGAATCAATGAAAGATTCTGACCTGGATATTGTTTCCAGACCTGATATCGACGTAGTTCAGTTAGAAAAAGGGAAACCGTTTATTTTTACAGCCGAGATTGCGGTTAAACCGGAAGTGACTCTTGGAGAATATAAAGGACTGGAAGTCGAAGAAAAGAAAATCCGCGTAACAAAAGAAGAAATTGAAGAGCAGCTGAAGAAGGAACAGGAAGCAAATGCCAGGGAGATTACAGTAGAGGACCGCCCGGTCAAAGACGGAGACATCACTCTGATTGATTACTCAGGATCTGTTGACGGTGAAAAGTTTGAAGGAGGAACGGCTGAAGACCAGACTCTGGTTATCGGATCAGGTACCTTTATTGAAGGATTTGAGGAGCAGCTGATCGGCAAAAATATCGGTGATGAAATCGAAGTCAACGTAACGTTCCCGGAACAGTACCATGCACCGGAACTGGCAGGAAAACCGGCTGTTTTTGAAGTGAAAATCAAAGGAATTAAAGAAAAAGAACTTCCGGAATTAGACGATGAATTTGCATCTGAAGTTTCCGAGTTTGAGACTCTGGAAGACTACAAGAAAGAAATCAAGAAAAATATTAAGGCACAGAAGGAAGAAGCTGCCAAGACAGAAAAAGAAAATGCATTGGTTGACCAGGCAGTGGAGAATGCATCCATGGACATCCCTGATGCCATGATCGAAGAGCAGGTACAGCAGATGGCAGACGAGTTCTCACAGAGACTCAGCTACCAGGGACTTAACATGGAACAGTACCTTCAGTATACAGGGAGCGATGCTCAGAAGTTTGCGGAAGAGTTAAAGCCTCAGGCATTAAAGAGAATCCAGACCCGTCTTGTATTAGAGGCGATCGCTGCGGCAGAAAGTATCGAGGCCAGTGAAGAAGACTTTAAGAAAGAATTAGAAAAAATGGCTGGTATGTATCAGATGGAAACAGAACAGTTAGAGAAGATGGTACAGGGAAGCCAGAAGGAACAGATGATGGATGATATTGCTGTTCAGAAGGCAGTAGATTTCCTGATCAGTTCCTGCCAGACAAAATAATTGAAAGATAGAAAACCGGGAGGAATTTAAGATGAGTTTAGTACCTTATGTCATTGAACAAACAAGCCGCGGGGAGCGTTCTTATGACATTTATTCCCGCTTATTAAAAGAAAGAATCATCTTCCTGGGAGAAGAAGTTACCGATGTTTCAGCAAGCCTGATTGTATCCCAGCTTCTTTTTCTGGAAGCAGAAGACCCGGAGAAGGATATCAGCCTGTATATCAACAGTCCGGGGGGATCTGTCACAGCAGGCATGGCCATCTATGACACGATGAATTTCATCAAGTGTGATGTGTCTACGATCTGCATGGGTATGGCAGCCAGCATGGGATCTTTCCTGCTTTCAGGGGGAGCAAAAGGAAAGCGTATGGCGCTGCCGAATGCCGAGATCATGATCCACCAGCCGATGGGCGGAGCTCAGGGTCAGGCAACAGAGATCCAGATTGCCGCAGAGCATATTTTACAGACGAAGAAGCGCTTAAACCGCATTTTAAGTGAAAATACAGGAAAACCATTAGAAGTCATCGAACGGGATACGGACCGTGACAACTGGCTGACTGCAGAGGAAGCTGTGGAGTACGGACTGATTGATGCCGTCTTTGACAAGAAGAGGGAATCATAATTAGAAAGAGCGAGGTAATTCTATGGTAAATCACAGCGATGACAAAAAGCAGCTTCGTTGCTCTTTTTGCAATAAGACCCAGGACCAGGTGAGAAAACTGATCGCAGGGCCGAAGGCAAAAGGCGTCTATATATGTGATGAATGTATTGAGGTCTGTGCGGATATCATTGCAGAGGAATTTGAGCAGTATATTGATGATACAGAGATCCATTTAAATAAACCGAAAGAAATCAAAGCATTTTTGGACGATTATGTGATCGGACAGGACGAGGCCAAGAAAGTGCTGTCTGTAGCAGTCTATAATCACTACAAGAGGATCCTTCTGGGAGATTCCTCAGATATTGATCTTCAGAAGAGCAATATTATAATGCTTGGGCCAACGGGATCAGGAAAAACGCTGCTTGCCCAGACATTGGCAAAGATGCTCAACGTTCCGTTTGCCATCGCAGACGCTACGGCGCTGACTGAAGCCGGCTATGTGGGAGAGGATGTGGAGAATATTCTCTTAAAGATTATCCAGGCGGCAGACTATGACATCGAACGGGCACAGTGCGGGATTATTTATATTGACGAGATTGATAAGATTACAAGAAAGTCAGAAAACACCTCTATCACCAGAGATGTCTCCGGGGAAGGCGTGCAGCAGGCTTTATTAAAGATCATCGAGGGTACGGTAGCCTCTGTTCCGCCGCAGGGAGGACGGAAGCATCCGCACCAGGAGTTTATACAGATTGATACAACCAATATCCTGTTTATCTGTGGAGGAGCTTTTGACGGGCTGGAGAAGATTATTGAATCCAGAATCGGACAGAAGTCTATCGGATTCAATGCAGAAATTGGAAATGGACAGAAAGAAGACATCGGAAGTCTGCTTCAGCAGGTTCTGCCCGAAGACTTCGTAAAATTTGGTCTGATTCCTGAGTTCATCGGAAGAGTTCCAGTGAATGTATCCTTAAATCCTCTGGACAGAGAAGCGCTTGTGCGCATACTGAAAGAACCGAAGAGCGCACTGGTGAAACAGTATCAGAAGCTGTTTGAACTCGACGGAGTAGACCTGGAATTTGAAGATGGTGCTTTGGAAGCGATTGCAGAGAAGGCCATGGAGAGAAAGACAGGAGCCAGGGGGTTAAGGGCCATCATGGAAGGCGTCATCATGGATCTGATGTATCAGGTGCCTTCTGACGAGAAAGTGTCCAAATGCGTGATCACCAGAGGCGTTGTAGAATCTTCGGAAGAGCCGGTGATCGAGAGGTCTGATGACAGATCAAAGAGGACGTCAGGCGTAAAAAAAAGAACGAAGAAGAGCAATGGCGAGATAGCATAAGACATCCGGCCCAAAGTCAACAAACTGCTTTAATACAAGAATTTCTTGCTATTGAGGCAGTTTTTTTGGCATAAATAACGATATAACAACGAAGGAGAAACAGATGAAAAAAGTATTACCGATGCTTGCGCTGAGAGGGAAATACATATATCCGAATTCGGTGATTCATTTTGATGTCTCACGGAGTAAATCGGTGCGCGCGATCGAGGAAGCCATGCAGAACGATCAGATGATTTTTTTGGATAATCAGATCGATCCGGCGATGGAAGATCCTAAATCTTACGACCTCTACCAGATCGGGACATTGGCGAGAATCCGCCAGGTAGTAAAACTGCCTCAAAATATTATCCGGGTTTTCGCCGAGGGCATGTTCCGGGCTGAAATTCTGGAAGTCTGTGAGGAAGAACCGATATTCCGGGTGGAAGCGGCTTATCAGCATACAGAGCAGCAGGAATTTGAACAGGATGAGAAGGAGGCGGTATTCAGAGCCTTAAAAGAAAGTTTTGAAAAATATACCGGGGTTTGGAATCAGATGGACCCTAATGTATACAGTTATATCCTCATGCAGACAGATCTGGAAGTGTTTGTGGACCATTTGGCAACCCATCTTCCGTTTTCTCTTCAGAACAAACAAAAACTTCTGGAAGAGATGGACTTAAAACGGAGATGTGAGCTGATGCTTGTGCTTCTGGAACAGGAACTGCGTCTCGCCTATTTGAGGCTGGACATTCAGGAGAAGGTTAAAGAGAATATTGACGACAATCAGCGTGAATATATGCTGAGGGAACAGCTCAAGGTGATCCGGGAAGAACTTGGAGAGACCAATATCGCAGATGAAGCCGATGAGTTCCTGCGCAGTCTTTCTGAAATGGAAGCCGGCGAAGAGGTGAAGGACAAGATAAAGAAAGAAATCTCCCGGTTCCAGGCTATGGGAAACAGTGCCGCCGAGAGCGCGGTGCTCAGAACTTACATCGAGATTATGCTGGATGTGCCGTGGGAAAAGCTTTCGGAAGATTCCATGGATCTGGAAGAAGCAGAAAAGATTCTGGAAGCAGATCACTATGGACTGAAGAAAGTGAAGGAGCGGGTTCTGGAATATCTGGCGGCAAGGGCCATGAGCCAGAAGAAGGACGCGGCTATCCTCTGCCTTGTGGGCCCTCCGGGAACGGGGAAAACATCCATCGCAAGGTCGATTGCCAGGGCTACCCACAAAGAATATGTGAGATTATCACTGGGAGGCGTCAGAGACGAGTCCGAGATCCGGGGGCACAGGAAGACTTACGTGGGAGCTATGCCGGGAAGGATCGTGGCAGCGATCCGTCAGGCTAAAGTACGCAACCCGCTGATGCTTCTGGATGAAGTGGATAAGGTGGGAAAGGACCAGAGAGGAGATACGGCATCGGCGCTCCTGGAAGTCCTGGACGGAGAGCAGAACGAACATTTCCGGGATCATTATCTGGAAGTGCCGCTGGATTTAAGTGATGTACTGTTCATCGCCACGGCAAATGATCTTTCCACGATCCCAAAACCGCTTTTAGACCGGATGGAGGTCATAGAAGTTTCCAGTTACTCTGAAAACGAGAAATTTCACATCGCCAAAAATTATCTGGTAAAAAAGCAGATGGAAGCCAACGGGCTGACTCCGAAGGAAATTGTCTGGAAGGACGATGCTCTCAGGCTGCTGATCGACAGTTATACGAGAGAAGCGGGTGTGAGAAGCCTGGAGAGAACCATTGGAAATGTTTCCCGAAAGATTACAAAAGACATTTATCAGGGAAAGAAGAAAAAAGTGACGGTGACGAAAAAAGCAGTCCGGGATTATCTGGGAACGGCTCCGTATGAACTGGAAAAAGAAAATTTGAAGGACGAGGTGGGAATCGTGCACGGACTGGCATGGACCAGTGTCGGAGGCGTCATGCTCAACGTGGAAGTAAACACAATGCCGGGGAAGGGCAAGTTTACCGTCACAGGATCTCTTGGTGATGTGATGAAGGAATCGGCCCAGGCTGCAGTCAGCTATATCCGGAGCAAGAGCGGCAAATATAAGATCAAGGATGATTTCTTTGAATCTCACGATATCCACATTCACATTCCGGAAGGTGCGGTGCCAAAAGACGGACCGTCTGCCGGAATTACCATGACTCTTGCCCTCATCTCGGCGATCACGGGAAGAAAAGTCCAGGGAACTGTGGCAATGACCGGAGAGGTGACGATCAGAGGACAGGTATTGGCAATCGGGGGACTGAAAGAAAAAATGCTGGCTGCAAAACGCGCGGGCATGACAAAAGTACTTGTGCCAAAGGCCAATGAAAAAGATGTCAGGGAATTTGATACAGAGATTACAGAAAATATCGAGATCGTATATGTGAAAAAGATTGAGGACGTCATAAGGGAGGCTCTTCTTTCTTAACAGAAAAAGAGATGAGACAGGGAGGCAGCTAACATGAACTATCAGGCGACAATGGAATTTATTGGACGAGCCAATAAGTTTGGAAGTATTTTAGGACTTGACAATATCAGGGAATTGTTAAACCGTCTCGGGAATCCCCAGGACCGGCTGAAGATCGTTCATATAGCAGGAACTAACGGAAAAGGTTCTACCCTGGCGTTTCTTGCGTCGGTATTCAAAGAGCAGGGTTATGAAGCAGGGCGGTATGTGTCTCCTGCTTCTTTCTGCTATGAAGAAAAGTTCCGTATTAACGATGAGATCATCACAAAGGAAGATCTCTGCTTTTATATGGAGAAAATAAAAAAAACAGCGGAGGAGATGGTCAGGGACGGAAAAGAGCATCCGACAGTCTTCGAAATGGAGACTGCCCTTTCATTTCTTTATTTTCTCGATAAAAAAGTGGACGCAGTCCTTCTGGAAACAGGGCTTGGGGGACGACTGGATGCAACAAACGTGATAAAGCACCCGATCTGTACAGTCATTGCATCGATCGGCTATGACCATACCCAGTATCTGGGCAGCACGATTCAGGAGATCGCAGGTGAGAAGGCAGGTATCCTGAAAAAAGGATGTCCTGCCGTTTCTTACGATAATACTTCTGAGGCCAGGGAAGTGATAGAGAAGGCTGCAGAAGAAAAAAACGTGCCTCTCATCTTCGCAGACACAAGCCGTGTCACCATCTTATCCGAGAACTTAGAGGGCTCAGTATTTTCTTATGTCTGTGCAGATGGAACAGAGTACCGGAATATGGAAATCGGTATGCTTGGGGAGCACCAGATCTTTAATGCCGCAGCCGCTCTGGAGACCATTCAAATCTTAAAAAAATCTTATATTTTTCGGCAGGATTCCATAAGAAAAGGATTTAAAAAAGCCAGGTGGGATGGCCGATTACAGCGTATTTCCGCGGTTCCTGCGGCTTTCTGCGACGGAGCTCACAACCCGGACGGAGCCCAGAAGCTTTTACAGTTCCTTCAAAAGAATTTTACAAATAAAAAAATAATCTATATAATGGGAGTATTGTCGGATAAAGATTATCCGCAGATGCTTGAAATCATGTCTTCAATGTCAGATGAAATCTACACGGTGACACCAGAAGGTGACCGTGCCCTGCCTTCGGGGGTATTAGCCGAAGCAGCCCGTCCGTTTTACCGGAAAGTGACCGAGGGAGGGAGTCTTGGAGAATGTTATCAGCAGGTTAAGAAGGAATGCGGACAGGACGATGTTATTGTCGTGTTCGGAACTTTATCATTTTTAAAAGAACTGAGAGGTTAGAGCAGTGAAGCGGCTTTTATATATCACGAATCATCCGGAATATCAGAATGCTTACCGGCAGATTCAGGATGCGGAGAAAGAAAGGGCCTTCTGTCTTCACGACACCGGGCACTTTCTGGCGGTTTCCAGAATTGCTTATATCCTTGTACTTGAAGAACGGCTGGGTGTAAAGAAAGATGTGATCTATGCCGCAGGTTTTCTGCACGATATCGGAAGGGGAAAGCAGTATGCAGAGGGGATTCCCCATGAGGAAGCAGGCATTAGGGTCGCCACGGATATTTTGTCTGAGTCCCCATATACCACAGAGGAGCGGAACACCATTCTGCTTTTATTAAGGTCCCACAGAAGGCCGGACAGTGATAAGCTTTCCTGCCTTTTTGGCCGGGCAGACAAGCTCTCCAGGGACTGCTGCAACTGTAAGGCGAGAGAAGAATGCTATTGGCCGGAAGAGAAGAAAAACAACATATATCGGTATTAGGAGCTGGACATGAAGATAGGAAAAAGACAATTTGATATGAAAAACCATGGATATATTATGGGGATACTCAATGTGACTCCGGACTCTTTTTCGGATGGAGGAAGATACACCCGTCTGGATGCGGCTCTGAAGCATGCGGAGCAAATGCTCGGCGAAGGGGCGGATATCATCGATGTCGGAGGGGAATCCAACCGCCCGGGACATGAAAAGATCACCGTGGATGAAGAGATCGAGAGGACAGCTCCGGTGATTGAGGCACTGAAAAGAGAGTTTGATCCGGTCATTTCCCTGGATACATACAAGTGGCAGGTGGCTGAGGAAGGCATCCGTGCAGGCGCCGATATGATCAACGACATATGGGGACTCAAGTGGGACGGGAAAATGGCTCCGCTGCTGGCCAGGGAAGGCCTTCCGGCCTGCCTTATGCATAACCGGAAGAATACAGATTACAAGAATTTTTTGAGTGATGTGATAAAGGACCTCAGGGAGACTATGCAGACTGCCGGGGAGGCCGGCATGCGGAAAGAACAGATACTGCTGGACCCGGGCATTGGATTTGCAAAGACTTTGGAACAAAATTTGATGCTCATGAACCATTTGGAACTTCTTCTTGAGTTTCAGGTGCCGGTACTGCTCGGTACATCCAGAAAATCTATGATCGGATTTACTCTGGATCTGCCGGCAGATGAGAGGACAGAGGGTACTGTGGCCACTACGGTGAGCGGATATATGAAAGGCTGCCGGATGTTCCGGGTTCATGACGTTAAGGAAAACAGGCGCGCCCTCACTATGATCGAGGCAATCTGCCGTTATTAAAGGAGCGGGGAAGATGGATCAGATTATTATAAAAGAGCTGGAGCTTTACAGCAATCACGGCGTATATAAAGAAGAAAAAGTCCTGGGACAGAAATTTCTTGTGTCCGCAGTACTGTATACAGATACAAAACGGGCCGGCAAGAGTGATAAAATAGAATACTCCGTCAACTACGGGGAAGTATGCCATCGGATTCGGGAGATCATGGAGGGAAATACCTTTGACCTGATCGAACGGGTGGCGGAAACGATTGCAGAGCGGCTTCTGATAGAATTTGACCTGATCAGGAAGACAGAGGTGGAAGTCAAAAAACCCTGGGCTCCGATCGGGCTGCCGATCCAGAGTGTCTCTGTCAGAATTGAGCGGCAGTGGCACCGGGCATATATTGGGATAGGTTCCAATATGGGGGACCGGATGAAGTATATAAACGAAGCAGTAAAACAGATGAAACAGGAAGATGATCTCAGGCTGATCTGTGTGTCAGACCTTGCAGAGACAGAACCTTACGGATATACGGAGCAGGATAAATTTATCAACGGATGTATCGGGATCGATACATTGAAGACACCTGAGGAACTCCTCGAATATTTGCAGGGACTGGAAAATAATGCGGGCAGAGAACGGATTGTACATTGGGGACCAAGGACACTGGATCTGGATATTTTGCTGTATGATGACATCGTGATTCATGGAGATCATTTGACGATACCTCATCCAGAGATTCCGAAACGAAGTTTTGTTTTGGAGCCTCTCGTACAGATAGCACCCTATGAGAGGCATCCTGTCTTGAACAAGACGATCCTGGAGTTAAAAGATGCTTTGGAGGAAAAGGAAGAAAAATGAGAGATTTACTTGACATAAGAAAGGACATAGACCGGATAGACCGGAAGATTGTCCGCCTGTTTGAAGAGCGGATGCATTGTTCCGAGGAGGTTGCAGAGTATAAAAAAGGAACAGGCAAGCCGATTTATGACAGAGATAGGGAACAGGAGAAGATAGAGGCGCTAACAGGCGAAGTCGAACCGGAGTTTTTAAAGAAGGGAACAGAGGAACTCTTTTTACAGCTTATGTCCATCGGGCGCAGATACCAGTACAGTCTCCTGTCGGAAGAAGACAGCTACGTGCGGAAAATGTTTAAAGAGGTGGATAAACTGGAGATCAACCGAGATACAAAAGTTGTATATCAGGGGATTCCCGGAGCGTATCAGGAACAGGCCATGGTGCAGTTTTTTGGAGAAAATATCAGCCATTTTACAGCCGATGAATTTAAAGATGTGGTCGTGGCAGTGGATGAGGGAAAGGCAGATTACGGAATTCTGCCCATCGAAAATACCTCCGCAGGCACTGTGAGCGGCATCTATGATCTGCTCCTGAATCATGACGTATGTGTAGTCGGGGAAGAGACGGTAGAGTGCAATCATGCCCTTGTAGGCATTAAGGGAACAGATCTTTCCAAGGTGACCAAGGTATATTCACATCCCCAGGGGCTGATGCAGTGCAAGCAATTTTTAGACGAGACCGGCTGGGATCAGGTTCGCATAAGGAACACTGCCGTTGCGGCCAAAAAAGTTGCGGATGACAATGACCCGACCAAGGTTGCGATTTCCAGCGAGCGGGCGGCTAAGCTCTATGGACTGGAGGTGCTGAAGCGCAAGGTGAATTACGAAGGAAATAACTGCACCCGTTTTGTGGTTATGTCCAAGAAAAAGCAGTACCGGAGAGATGCCGGGAAGGTAAGCATCAGTTTTTCTCTTCCGCATGAGACGGGATCTCTTTATAACATTCTTGCACATTTTATGTTCAATGATGTCAGTATGACGAATATTGAATCCAGACCGCTTCCGAACAGGCAGTGGGAATATGGATTTTATATAGATGTGGCCGGAAACTTAAATGAACCGGGCATACGCAATGCTCTGACCGGCATCCGGGCGGAGGTAAAGGACTTTAAAATACTTGGAAATTTTTAAGGACACTGAAGAGAGGGGCAGGCTTTAAAAACAGCCGTTTAAAAAATACAAAATTAGGTGGGAAGAAAACATGAACAGTAAATCAAATGGTTTGAAAGACAAACTGGGAAAAATCCATAGCTTTATTCACAAGTTTGGAAAATACTTTATTATTGCGTGTCTGATCTTATTCTGTGTGCTGTGTATTAAGAATAAAGATCAGTTTGCGGAACGGGTAGCTAAGGGCGTACCGGAAAGCGGCATGGAGAAGATCGCGATTGCAGACGGGGATACGATTAAGCAGGAATTTAAAGCTAATTTTACTTCGGCAGAAAGAATTGACTTCCGTGTGGGGAGAAACTATGGAGATGCAAGACCGGGAAGCATTGATCTGACGATAAAAGATTCAAAAGGTAATGTTGTATTTCATATCACCCCAACGATGGAGGAAGTTGACGGAAGGGCTGAAGTCAAATCCACTATGCGCCGCAGAGAGCTTCATGACGACCGCTGGTACAAAGTTGTCGTGAATCAGAAGCTTGAAAAGGGAGAAACTTATACCTACGAAATTAAAGGAATCGGAATTAACAAGAAAGATCCTCTGTATATTTACATTTCAAAGGATATGGGTTCTGTTTTCCAGCCTCTTGTAAAGAATAACAAGACACAGGATATCCGTCTCTGTGCAAGGGTTTGGACAACCCAGATTGACATGTGGGCCATCGGTTTGACGATTGCCATTGCCGTAGGATTGATTGTACTTTTACTGGTTCAGCTGAATATTCCTGAAAAATGGAATAAATGGCTCACATGGGCCTTATTTATTGTGAATCCGTGGCTGGCCTTTTATATGGTCGAAAAGGTATTTTACAATCCAATCAGTGTCATGGGTATTCTGTCCTATGCCTTGAATGTCATATGGTTCTATATCATCTTTGCAATACTGCTTCTGATCTTTAACCGGGTCAAATATGCAGTTATTGTGGGGAATCTGCTCTTATACGGATGTGCGGTTGGAAACTACTTCGTCATGCAGTTCAGAGGCACACCGATCACACCGGCGGATATATGGGCGCTCGGTACTGCTATGGACGTTGCGGATCACTATACTCTGTCCTATGATAAAGCAGCCATTGTTGCTACAATTATTTGTTTGGGACTGTGCATCATAGCATGGAAACTGGATACTATCAAGGCGTTTCGGTGGAAGCACCGTCTGGCGGTATTGGCCGTTGTAGTTGTGGCAACACTGGGACAGAGTTTCTTCTGCACCAGGGTGAACTTTTTAGAAGCACATAACGTAAAGGTAGAATTTTTCAATCAGAAAAAGGGATATAAACGAAACGGCTTTGTCTTAAGCTTCCTTCTGAATGTACAGTATCTTCTTGGGACGGAACCGGAAGGATACAGTGTGGATAAGGTAAAAGACATTGCCAAAAATTATGAGGTGACAACCGGACAGAACAAGAATCTGAAGCAGAAACCAAATGTGGTCGTCATCATGAACGAGACATTTTCTGATCTGAATGTGGTCAACAAGATCAAGACAAATAAAGAAGTGATGCCTTATATCAATTCTATGAAAGAAAATACAATCAAGGGTGATATGCTGGTATCTGTATTCGGAGGCGGAACAAGCAACTCCGAGTATGAGTTCCTCACAGGAAACTCAGTATCTTCTCTTCCGCTGAACGGAAATGCATATACCCAGTTTGTAAAACACGAAGTGCCGAGTCTTGCTACCCAGTTAAAAGAACAGGGATATGACACGACCGCATTCCACCCTTATAAGCCGAATGCATGGAACAGACAGAGCGTGTATCCGCTGCTTGGATTCGACAACTTCCTGGATGAGTCATCGCTGGATGAATCCAAAGTCAGGAGAATCAGAGGATGGGTCAGCGACGAGTCAGATTATGACAAGATCATAGAGACATTCGAGAACAGAAAATCAGATAATCCTCTGTTTATGTTTAATGTAACAATTCAGAACCACGGCGGATATCTGCTTCCGGACGATAACTTCAAGCAGGAAATTACGATTGAAGACGAGAAGAAGACAGAACCCGCAGAGCGTTATCTGTCTCTGATCCATGAATCCGACCGGGCATTTAAGAAGCTGATCGATTACTTTAAGGAGCAGAAAGAACCGACCATCGTTGTGATGTTCGGAGACCATCAGCCAAAACTGGAAGACGAGTTCTATGAGCTTCTCTACGGAAAGGACTTAAACAGCCTGAACATCAAGGAGATGCAGAAGAAATTTACTGTTCCGTTTGTTATCTGGGCAAACTATGATATCAAAGAACAGGAAAATGTAAAACTTACCAGTGCCAACTATCTGTCCACGCTGATGCTGAAACAGACAAATTTAAAAATGACTCCGTATAATCAGTATCTGGAAGAACTGGAGAAACAGATTCCGGCAATCAATGCCAACGGATATGTGACAAAAGACGGTAAAAATGTTGCGACCCAGGATGAGGAAGATAAAGATAAATGGCTGACAAACTATCAGTATCTGCAGTACAATTCCCTGCTGGACTATAAACACCGCGTAGATTCCTTCTTTTCTGTGAAAGAAAAGTAGGAATCTCCATGCGGATTCTTGACACATGGGACAAAACAATATAATATTAAAATGTTGTTCGCTTTATGCAAAAGAAAATGGCGAAAACACGTCATTGATAATTAGGAGGATACACATATGGTTAAAGCAATAGTTGGAGCCAACTGGGGCGACGAAGGAAAAGGTAAGATCACGGATATGTTAGGTGAGACTTCTGACATTATCGTGCGTTTCCAGGGAGGAGCGAATGCCGGGCATACCATCATCAACGACTACGGAAAGTTCGCGCTTCACACGCTGCCATCCGGTGTATTCTATGATCATACAACCAGCATTATCGGTAACGGTGTGGCACTGAATATTCCTGTGCTTTTTAAGGAGATTGGGGAAATCGTCTCCCAGGGAGTGCCAAAGCCGAAAATTCTCGTTTCCGACCGTGCCCAGATCGTTATGCCGTACCATATCCTGTTTGATGAATACGAGGAGGAACGACTGGGAAAAGGGTCCTTCGGATCTACAAAATCGGGGATCGCACCGTTTTATTCAGACAAATATGCAAAGATCGGTTTCCAGGTCAACGAGTTGTTTGACGGCAAAGTGTTAAAAGAAAAATTGGTCAGAATCTGCGAGATGAAGAATGTTTTGCTCGAGCATCTCTACCACAAACCCCTTCTTAATCCGGATGAGCTGTATGAAACACTGATGGAGTACAAGGAAATGGTAGCGCCGTATGTCTGCGATGTATCCCTGTTTCTTCACAAAGCGATGAAAGAACAGAAGACCATTCTCCTGGAAGGCCAGCTGGGCTCGTTAAAGGACCCGGACCACGGTATTTATCCGATGGTGACATCTTCCTCCACTTTAGCGGCGTACGGAGCAATCGGTGCAGGTATTCCGCCATATGAAATTAAGAAGATTGTCACCGTAGTTAAAGCATACTCAAGTGCTGTAGGCGCAGGTGCCTTCGTCAGTGAGATTTTCGGAGAAGAAGCCGATGAGCTCAGAAAACGCGGGGGAGACGGCGGTGAATTCGGGGCAACGACCGGACGTCCGAGAAGGATGGGATGGTTTGACGTCGTGGCTTCCAAGTACGGATGCAGGATGCAGGGAACGACAGACGTGGCATTTACCGTGCTCGATGTTCTTGGCTATTTAGAAGAAATTCCGGTCTGCGTCGCTTATGATATTGACGGTGAAATAACGACCGATTTCCCGACAACGGGTGATCTGGAGAGAGCAAAACCGGTGATCGAAGTACTTCCGGGATGGAAGAGTGACATCCGCGGAATTACAAAATACGAAGAACTGCCGGAAAACTGCAGAAAATACGTAGAGTTCGTCGAGGAAAAGATCGGATATCCGATTACGCTGATCTCCAACGGACCCGGCAGACATGAGATTATCCGCAGAGGATATACAGACTAAAAATAAAAAAAACCTCTTTGCAGATATGGCAAAGAGGTTTTTTGCAAAGGTATAGGAGACATCTATGGAAAAAGAACAGGAACAAGAGAATAAGAAAAAACAAAACTTCAGGAAAGAAGTCAGAAGCTGGATTGTCTGTATTGCTGCCACTCTGGCCATTACTTTGTTTATCACGAATTTCGTCATAGTCAACGCCAGTATACCGAGCGGTTCCATGGAAAATACCATCATGACCGGAGATAAACTCATTGCATTCAGGACCGCATACCTGTTCAGTGAGCCTGAACGGGGAGATGTGATTATATTTGAGTACCCGGACGACGAGTCAGAGTGGTATATTAAGAGAGTCATTGCACTTCCGGGAGAAACGATCGAGGTAAAGGACGGAAAGGTTTATATCAACGGGAGTAAAAAGCCCCTGAAGGAGCCTTATATTAAAGAGGAGCCAGTGGACGATTTCGGACCGTATAAAGTGCCGAAGAACGGATACTTTGTCATGGGAGACAATCGGAACAGTTCCAATGATGCCAGAGAATGGCAGACTCACTATGTGACCAGGGAAGAGATCATAGGAAAAGCAAGCTTTCGATATTATCCGTCTCCAAAGTGGATCAAATAAAGGAGTGAGACCATGAAAAGAAAAATCAGGATTGTTATGTTTGCAGCGGCAGTCATGCTTGCCCTGGCAGCGGCAGGATGTCAAAAAAAATCTGAACAAAACCAGAAGCCTTTCGTATCGGAAAAAGATCTGAAAGCATTCATAGGAGAGACAACCAAAAAAGACGAAGTTTCTGATTTCCCAAAACTGGACTACGCTTCAGATGACAGGGTGATGTTCCACAATTCCCAGGGCTTCTATGTCTTTGATCTGAAGGAGAAGAAAGTTACTGCAGCTTTGGACCTGGCAAAAATGAAATTATTTTCCGAGGATGGGGAGACAGAGGCAAAGATCATCGTTTCCAGTGACGGAAATATGGTCCGGCTCTTGAGAACAAAAGGGGAAGATACGGTTAAAGACTATTTCTATGATGTGAAGGAACAGACTCTGTCGGATAAAAAACAGGCTTTTGATGATGTCTACGAAGGGGATATCCAGAATACAGACAAAAAGAAGTTTGCCGGACGCCCGAAGGAAGAGGTGATCCGGGAACTTATGGAAAATGGGCAGAATGATTCCAATGCGCTGATCCAAAATGACAGCACCGTGGACTTCCTCGGATACCCATCCGGTGTATATATGAAGGAAGATCAGATGTTTAAAAATCTTTCTTTGGTCCAATACGATGTCAAAGCAAAAAAGAAGACTGTGACTTCTCTGTTTGACGGGTTTGTAAAGACCGATCGGGAGACTGACGCCTCAAAGCTTGTCTTTAAAGGCAGCCGTTTCATGAAATTCAGCGAAAACGGTGTTCTCTACTTCGATGTGGATGCTATGCAGAAGACCGACGGGACGAAGGGGACATTTGGGGAACTTGTCATTGGAAATGTCTTTCAGTCAAAGAGCGGGAAACTTACAGTTACATTTGAAGATATTTCAAAAGGAGATCTTTCTCTGAAACCGGTACTGTCACTGAACAACATCGATGAAAAGGGAGAACCCCAAATGATAGAATTAACAAAAGGTAAAAACACCTATACCTTCAGTGGCCTGAAAAAAGAATTATTTTACTATATTGACTACTATGCCACAAAAGATGCACCGGATGAGAAGAGCATGGAAAAGACCGATCAGCAAAATAAAAAGCTCAGGGTGAGCATAAGCAGCTAAAAGCATGGACGCCGGACACAGTCTGTGCTATAATAGTGATACAAAAAAATTGTATGAACCTAATTATTTTTTAGAAAGTGAGGAATCAGCTATGACATGTGAGACTATCAATGCACAGAAAGCTCCCGCAGCAGTGGGACCATACTGCCATGCGGTAAAAGCGGGTGAACTTGTATTTACTTCAGGACAGCTTGGGCTGGACCCGGAAAATGGAACTCTGCCGGATGGAGTGGAAGCACAGGCGGACCAGGCACTGAGCAACCTGGATGAAGTACTGAAAGAGGCAGGATTATCTCTTAGTGATGTGATCAAGACTACTGTATTTTTAGACGATATCAATGATTTTGCGGCAATCAATGCAATTTATGAGAAAAGGTTCGGAGACAACAAACCCGCCCGGTCCTGTGTGGAAGTGGCGGCACTTCCCAAAGGGGCGCTTTTTGAAATAGAAGCGGTCGCAGCTGTGAAATAACATTATCACCGAAGAAAACCCGGTTTCCTGCAAATGTAAATTCAGGATCCGGGTTTTCTTTTATTGTCCGGGTAAATGGGGTATAATGAAAGTAAGAATTTATGGCTTCACAGAACAGGAGAGACTGCATGGGAGAAAGAAAGAAAAAAATTCAAATAAATTCAGCAGTCATCCTTCTGGTAATTATAGCGCTGCTTTCATATTTCATTTTTTCGTTTGTACAGTATTACCGTGAAATGGATCAAAAGATCGCAGCCCAGACAAAACATGACCTGCAGACTACAAATGATACGGCCAAGGCAGCTTTGAATTCACTGTTAAAGGACGGGAAAAACTGGCTGGAGAGTCTTGCGGTCATATGTGATATTCCAGATGGGACAGGGAAAGAAAACTGGTGGAATGTAGTCAAAAAGTTCGATACAAAAGGAATGAAAATCGGAGTTGCAGACAGCAGAGGAACGATTTACTACAGCAGCCATAAGAAGATGGATATCTCCGGGAGACAGTACTACAAAGTTCTTAAAAAACAAAAGAGCAGCATCTCCAAAGTACTTTTTGATGAAGAAGAAGGAACCGAATCCATTATCATCGGTGTGCCTATGATAAAGCAGGGCAGATTTGAAGGCGCCATCTGCCTGGAGTACAGCACAATGGAGCTGGGAAGACTTCTCAATGGGAAAGATACCAGCGGGATGGGAGCTGTACTTGTGTTTACACGAAAAGGCAGGATGGTCGCTTCCTATGAAGGAATGGAGAAATTTCCGACCATGTATGATATGCTCAAGACTATGAAATACGATGACCCGGCACAGCTGCATGAGATGGAGGCAAACGTACAGAAAGGAAGCAGCGGTTTTCTGAACTATCAAAACAAAGGAAAATTGCGCATGCTTTACTATGAACTGGCGGATATCAGTGACTGGATAATTTGTACGTTGGCTGTGGCGGAACTCTATGAAGGAACACTGTATTCTTTAAAAAGCGAGACATTTATACTCATGACCAAGGGTGTGCTGATTACCATTCAGGGTGTGCTGATTACCATTCTGCTTTTATTCTTTAGCCTGCAGTTTTTTAAAATCCATAGAAACGAAAAAAGAGAGAATACAAAAGATGTGCTGACAGGTGTCATAAACCGTAAATATTTTCAAAAATTACTGGAAAAGGATTTAAAGCGGAATAAAAAGTACCGTGCCTGTTTCTTTCTGGACGTGGATGACTTTAAAAGAATCAATGATACTTATGGACACCAAAAGGGAGACGAAGTTTTGACTGCCGTGGCCAGACATTTAGAGAAAAATCTTCGCGAAAAAGATGTAGTCAGCCGCTACGGAGGAGATGAATTTACCTGTCTGATCTATGGGATTACAGAGAAAGAGAAGATAAGGGAGATTGCCGGCAGGATCCTTCGGGAAGTGACGGGGAAAGTCCATGTGAATATCAGTATGGGTATTACTTTGATCCAGGATAATGATTCCTATGAGCAGATCATCGAGAGAGCGGACGGTGCATTGTATGAAGCAAAAGTAAGGGGCAAAAACCAGTTTATGATTCTTTAAGTATTTAATTTCAGGAGGGATGCTTAACCGGGCAGTCCCTCCTGATTTTAAAAACTAAGCTTTCATTTCCTCCTCTGCAGGATTCCCCTGTTCAGAATCATCAGGAGCATATACGAGCAGTTTTTTTGACATAAAATAGAAAACTCCGGTGGTGACGGCAGAGGCCAGAATATCTGCAATCGGTTCTGCCGCGAAGATTCCCGTAGTGCCAAAAAATAACGGCAGGAACAAGGCCAGAGGGATCAGCAGGATGATCTTTCTCAGAAGGGCCATGACAAGAGAAATCTTTGCCCTGCCCAGTGCCATGAATGTATTTTGGCAGGCGTACTGTGCCCCGATAAACAGAAAGCCTCCCATGAAAATGCGGATCATGGGTCTGCCGAGGACAGAGAGCTGCCTGGCTGCCTCACCGCTGGAAAACAGATAGATATAGATCTGGGGAACTGCCATGGAGAGGGCCCAGATTCCCAAAGTGTAGGCCACAGTGATCACAAATAACAGGCGAAAGGCCTTTTTTACCCGGTCCATATTCCGGCTTCCATAGTTAAAGCTGATGATCGGCTGTGCACCCTGGGCGAGTCCCAGGGCGGGCATGGATAGAAACTGCATGGCGCTTATGGCAATGGTCGTGACAGAGACAAGGGAGTCTGCGCTGGCACCACCGTAGCGTTTCATTCCTGAGTTTAATGTGATCTGTACCAGACTTTCTGTGGACTGCATAATAAACGGCGCGATCCCCAGGGCGATAACAGGGAGGAGAACTTTTGCTTCCAGCCTGAGATTTTTCCTGCGGATCTTGAGATCCGTTTTCTTTCCGGTTAAAAAACGGAGGACCCAGGCAGCAGAGACCCCCTGGGAAATGACGGTAGCTAAGGCGGAGCCCTTGACACCGAGACCCATGATAAAAATAAAGATTGGGTCCAGTACGATATTTAATAGAGCCCCAATCAGCACTGTGAGCATACTGGTCCTGGCAAACCCCTGGCAGGTGATAAAGCTGTTCAGGCCGAGAGAAAACATGACAAAAATGGAGCCGAGCAGATAGATGCCCAGATAGTCATTGGCATAAGGCAGTATATTGTCTGTCGCTCCAAACATGGAAAGCAGAGGTTCTTTTGCAAGATAAAAAAACAGGGTAAGAGGAACGGCCAGAGCAATCAAAGCTGTGACGGCATTCCCAAGGATTTTTTCCGCCCCGTCATGATCCTGCTGTCCCATTTTTATTGAGACTCTGGGGCTTCCTCCCATACCGATCATGGAGGCAAATGCAGAAATGATCATAATGATCGGAAAAGCAATTCCAAGCCCTGCAATGGCAAGAGGTCCTTCTCCTCCCGGAAGACGGCCGATGTAAATGCGGTCCACCATATTATACAGCGCGTTTATGACTTGGGCGGCAATGGTGGGAACAGCCAGCTGGAACAATAATTTGCCAACAGGCATGGTTCCAAGGGCTGTTTCGTTGTTTGTATTCAAAAAATCACTCCTATCATATAAAAATGTCACTTTATTATTTTACATTGTTCTCTCAATGGGAGCAATTCTTTTCTTTAGGAAAGGGGCAGGTTATGGACAGTCAGAAAGGAAAACAGGAAATTGTATATCAGATATATCCGAAAAGTTTTTGCGACAGTAGCGGGGATGGAATCGGAGATTTGAGAGGAATTTTAAAGCATCTTGATTATCTTAGTGATCTGGGAGTGACCATGCTGTGGATCTGTCCGGTCTATGCTTCACCGATGGATGACAATGGTTACGATGTTTCGGATTATTATGCCGTTCATCCCATGTTTGGGACGATGGAGGATTTGGAAAAGCTCATAGATGAGGCGGGGATCAGGGGGATGAAAATCATGATGGATCTGGTGCTCAATCACACATCGGATGAACATGTCTGGTTTCAGAACGCGCTGAGGGATCCAAAAAGCAGATACAGGGATTATTATATATTTAAGAAATCCAGGAATGGGCGCCCACCGAGCAATTTAAGGTCTGTTTTCGGGGGATCAGTGTGGGAGCCTGTTGAGGGAACGGAGGAGTACTACTTTCATTCTTTTTCAAAAAGGCAGCCGGATCTTAACTGGGAAAACGAAGACATGAGAAAAGAACTGTATGAAATGATCCGGTGGTGGATGAAAAAAGGAATTGCGGGATTTCGTGTGGATGCCATCAATTTTATAAAAAAGGATCACACTTTTCCTGACGGAAAACCTGATGGAAGGGATGGGCTGGCAAGCTGCCTTCCGTATGTAAGAAATGTAAAAGGGATTGAAGCCTTTTTGAGGGAACTTAAAAACCAAGTATTTGACCCACTGGACTGTGTCACTGTCTCAGAGGCTGTAGATGTACCATATTCATCACTTGGAGATTATATTGGAAAGCAGGGATGTTTTTCGATGATGTTTGACTTCAGTTATACAAATTTTGATCTGGAAGGAAAAGATGAGAAATGGTATAAAAGGAAAACATGGACGACAGAAGAATTCAGAGAGTTACTGTTTAAAAGCCAGGAAGAGATTCAGAAGACTGGCTGGCCGGCAGTATTTATAGAAAACCACGATCAGCCCAGAGCGGTGAGCAAATTTTTTCCGGATAAAAAAGACCAGACGTATGAGGCTGCTTCCATGCTGGCTGCCATGTATTTCTTTTTGAGGGGGACTCCTTTTATTTACCAGGGACAGGAATTAGGAACAACAAATGTATGGAAAGATTCTGTCTGTGAATTTGATGATATTGAGAGCAGAGGACAGTACCTTTCTGCTCTGTCAGACGGATGTACAAAAGAAGAAGCACTGTACTATATTAACCTGCGCAGCAGAGACAATGCAAGAGAGATGATGGACTGGAAAGAGGCAGAGACCCAGGAGAAAGAAGAGCAATCGGTACTGAAATTTTACAAAAAGATGACAGCACTCAGAAAACAGGAGCCGTGTTTAATTTACGGTAAATTCATCCCTTATAGAGAATACGGAAAAGAAGTGGTGGCATATGAGAGAAACGACGGATTTACAAGATTCCTTATACTGTGTAACTTTTCACGAAGAACAAAGAAGATTGGGGTAAGAGGAGGAGAGATACTGCTGAGCAATCAGCCGGTGAAAGAAAAAATTCTGAGGCCCTTTCAGGTCATATTGATAAAAGATTGATCTGCAGATGATATAAAAAATTTCTATACTTAAGAAGAAATTCATTCTTTTTTAATCTATTCCATTAGGATACAATGAAATAGAGTGTTACTGTTTTGCCAGATAAATAATTGGAGGTAATTAGAATGAACCAGCGGAGCACTGAGATTGTGCAGTTATTAAGTAAAGAGAAGGATGAGATTACAGTCTCAGGATTTGCAGAATATTTTCAGGTGTCTCAGAAAACTATCCGCAATGATTTAAAAGAAATTAATACGATTCTGAATCAGAATCAGCGGGAGGAAGTTTTGATACAGAGCGGCGGCAGAATCAATCCGCCGGAGAACTTTAAAGAATCTCTGTCATTACTGCTCGAGGGGGATTTCTACAACTATAAATTATCAAGGAAAGAACGCAGGCAGGCAGCATCGGCAATGATTGTAAATTCTGCAGATTATATTACGCTTGCAACCATTGCAGATCATTTGTTTGTCAGCAGGGCAACGGTCATCAATGATCTGAAAGACATTAAGGCATTTATCAGGGAAGGAAATCTGAATGTGATCTCTCATGCCAACAAGGGACTTCGTATAGAAGGTGCAGAGAGTGAAAAGAGAAATTTTCTTTTGAATCTTCTTCGTCCCTCCCTTTCCATCTATGAAAATCATAAAAATGTCGTTGCTGAGCATGTCAGTGTACAGGCAGGTGACTCCTCTGTTATTCAGAAAATTCTGGGAGAACAGGAACAACGGTATAAGAAATATCTGGATGACAGTTCTTTTCGGGAGATTATTTTATATTTAAGAATTATGGTGAACCGGAATCAGATGGGAGAATTTCTTGAGCCGCAGCCGGATACGAACAGTGAGAATTATATGTTTGCCCTGGATACGCTGAAATACATTTCACAGTATTGTGATGTGGTTACAACCGAGGACGACATTAAGTATTTCAGCAGATTTCTGGATGGAGTACGCTACATGAACAACAGCAGATTCAGTAAGAATACAGTTATCATCCAAATGATCACGAGACAATATATTTCGGGTATTTCTTCGGAACTGGGAATCGATCTGAATGCGGATTATGATTTTTTTGAGAATCTGTCCAATCATCTGGGATCTATATTTTCTGCACCTCCAATCGATTATCAGGAAGTCGATGTGATTAATGAGGTATTGGAAGATAATCAGGATGTACTGGAGGCAGTCAACAACCAGATGTTCGTTATATATCAATATACGGAGCGTCAATTAAACGAGATAGAAATAAAATATATTGCAGTCCATGTATGCGCAGCCATTGAACGAAAGAAAAATAAAGAGGTTGCTTTCCGTGTGATTGTAGCCTGCCACGCAGGAATCGGAACGTCCAGATTATTATTGGAAAAGCTGAAAAGGCATTTTAAATTCCGGGTTGTGGATGTGATCTCAGCCCATGAAGCGATGAGCATCGAGCCTAATGCAGCCGACTTTGTAATCTCCACGGTCCCGCTGGAAGGCTGCTCATTAGAGTATGTTGTTGTCTCAGCGGCTTTTAATGATGCGGATTATATCCGTGTGGGAAATAGGATCGATGCACTGAGAAACTGCAGAAATTTTCCGGTCAGAATGGAAGAAGACGGTTTAAGCGCCAAAGGTTTGATCGATGAGATCCATCCGCTTGTATACAGCATGATCGAGCCGGAAGAAAAGGCGAAGACATTTATGAAGGAACTGCGCAGAGTGATCCGGGATTATTTTAAACAATCTGTGGAAAATGAGACGGAGGTTCTGTCGCCGTATCTGCATCATCTGCTGCCGGCAATGAATATTGAAGTGGATGTAGAATGTGAAGACTGGAAGGATGCAGTGCGAAAGTCCGGTGAAAAGCTTGTAGAGAGAGGCTATATTGAGTCAAGGTATATAGACGCAATGATCCATAGCATTGAAGAATATGGTTCTTATGTCGTATTGTCAAAAGGATTTGCCATGCCACATGCAAAAGTAGAAGAAGGAAGTATACGCCTTGGCATGCACTTGATCCGTTTAAAAAATCCGGTGCCATTTGGGGTAGAAGAATTGGACCCTATAGAGTTTGTATGCTGTTTAAGCGCTATTGACCATAAAAGCTACCTGAAAGCATTTTTCAGTCTGGTAAATATGCTGAGGGATGCTGAGTACCGGCAGATGCTTCATGAGGCAGAGTGTCCCGAAGAAATGGCAGGAATCATTGAAAAATATGAACACAGCAACAGTTAAATAAGGTGAAGCTGATTGGTCGAATTTATTTCCGGATCCGGAAATGGATTCGACTGATTTATTTTATTTCCAGAAACAGAAATGGATTTGACCAAGCTAAATTTTTTCCCGAATGGGGAAAGACCTTTCACTGTTTTTGATTTAGGCTGCATGATAGTATGTAACTGTAAACAAGAGATAGAACGTTTGGCCAACAATCTCAGGAACATAACATCATACAAATAATACGATTAGAAAAACGGAGGTAAAAATGGAAATACTATTAAAATTTTTTCAGGGGTTTGTAGGTTTAGGGGCGAGCGTCCTGCTGCCGGTTGTAATCGCAATATTGGGAATTTTCTTTGGGATGAAAATCGGCCGGGCGATTAAAGCCGGCTTGCTGGTAGGAATTGGTTTCCAAGGACTTGTTTTAGCAGTAAATCTATTAATTACTTCAGTGACACCGGCAATGGAATATTATGAAAAATTAGGATCAGGATATGACACTTTGGAAGTTGGATTTGCAGCGCTGGGTGCGGCATCGTGGACGACACCGTTTGCAGTACTTGTAATTCCGTCGATTATCCTTGTGAATATCATTTTAGTCCGTTTAAAGATTACAAAGGTCTTAAATGTTGACATCTGGAATTTTATGCATTTTCTCGTTCCCGGAGCACTTGCGTATGCTTTGTTTGGAAGTGCCGTTATCGGATTTTTAGTTGCTTTTGCCTGCGGTATTATTGTTCTGTTTTTTGGCCAGTGGATTGCAAAACCATGGGAAGAATTTTTTGGACTGGAAGGAACCACATGTACCTGTCTTTCTTTCGTAGCATGGGCCTACCCGATCAGCTACGGATTAAATAAGATCATAGACAAAATCCCGGGACTTAATAAAATTGATCTGAATATGGATAAAGTGGGACAAAAGCTTGGAGTGTTTGGAGATCCTGCAATCATCGGTGTTGTAGTTGGAGCTTTTCTTGCAGTCATCACGAAACAAAGTCCCGGAGAAATTCTCACAATGGCAATGGGTGTTGCGGCGGCAATGGTATTGATCCCGAGAATGGTTTCCATCATGATGGAAGGGCTCTCTCCATTGGGACAGTCTGCAAATGAATATATGCATAAGAAAATCGGAGAAGACGCAGATATTTATATCGGTATGGACATTGCCCTTGGTTTAGGTGATCCGACCTGTATCACATGTACTGCCGTTATGATCCCGGTTACCATTCTTCTTGTATTTCTTGTACCGGATATGAGATTCTTTCCGCTTGGTTTATTAGCTGAAATCTGTTATCTGGCACCTATGGTCGTATTAAGCAGCAAGGGAAATCTATTCCGGTCATTACTTGCAATGACTATTTTAATGTACATAACCCTGTTTTTGGCAAATATGTTTATTCCGGAGGCTACAAGCATGATGTCCGTTACAAATGTAGACTTTGGGAAAAGTGTCACAGCATCTCATTTTGGATGGAATCCAGGCAATGTAGTTGTATCAATTATTCACAGAATTATGGCGATCTTCGGATGAGGAGGCTTGAAATGAAAACTAGATATTTGGTAATTCACGGAACAGCAGATAATAATGAACAGGCAATCAAACTATGTGGAGAAGCCTTATATAAAGCAGGCATTGTCAGTGAAAATTTCGGGGATCTCTGTGCGAAACGAGAAAGGGACTTTCCCACAGGACTTCCGACAGAAATCCCAACGGCGATTCCCCATGTGAAAGACGAAGGAATTACAGAGAACGCCATCTGTTTACTGAAACTGAATCATCCGGTGACGTTTAAAAGGTTGGATGATGATACAGAGGAAGTGAAAACAGACATGATTTTCAACTTGGCGATCAGGGATGCAGATGAACACTTAGCGGTGCTTCAAAAAATGATGGCATTTTTGAATAATCCGGAAGTCTTAACAAAATGTAAAAAACTTTCAAATGAAGAAACAGAAGTTTATCTTCAGGAGCAATTAGAATCATAATAAATCGCAGTAAAGGAGAAATATTATGGCGAAAGAAGTAAAAGTATTAGTAGCGTGCGGCAGCGGCGTGGCAACATCAACCATCGCACAGGAAGAAATCAAAGAAATTGCAAAAAATGCAGGCGTTAAAATCAGAATAATGAAAGGAACGATTTCTGAAGTTCCTATAAAACAAAAAGATGTAGATGTAGTATTTACCACAGCAAATTACCGAAATCCGCTTGAAAAACCACATCTCAGCGTATTTGGGCTTGTCTCCGGACTGAATAAAGAAGCAGCAAAGAAGAAAGTGGAAGAATTGCTGAAAAAGATTTCAGAAGAGTTATAAAAGCCCAATATGTGAAAGGATCAGGTGGTTATAAATGAAAGCAGGAGTTTTACACGCAAGAGATGACATAAGATATGAGGAAGTACAGACCCCGGAGCCAAAAGCCGGGGAAGTGCTTGTAAAAGTGAAATATTCAGGGATCTGCGGATCGGATGTACCCAGAGTAAATGAAGACGGAGCCCACTTTTATCCGATCGTTCTCGGTCATGAGTTTTCGGGAATTGTAGAAGAGGTGGGAGATGGGGTGACAAAAGTAAAGAAAGGCCAGCGGGCAGCCGGCGCTCCATTGGTTCCGTGTATGAAGTGTGAAGACTGTATGAAGGGTGATTATGCACTTTGCAAGGATTACAGTTTTATCGGAACAAGACAGGCAGGAAGCTTTGCAGAATATATCTGTGTTCCGGAGCAAAACGTGGTTCCTTTTGAGGATACAGTATCCTTTGAACAAGGCGCGTTATTTGAGCCGGCAGCAGTCGCCCTCCATGGATTAGAGTGTCTTCCGTATGAAGGAGGAAAGACGGTTGCGGTTCTCGGCGGCGGAACGATCGGACTGCTTGTCATGCAGTGGGCCAATATTTTTGGAGCGGCAAAGACCGTTGTATTTGATATTGATGACGACAGAATTGAACTGGCAAAACAGATGGGTGCAGCAGACGGAATCAATACATTAAAAGAAGACTTCATGGAAAAGGCAATGGACCTGACAGATGGAAAAGGCTACGATTACATTTACGAAACGGCAGGAAGTACAATTACCATGAAAATGGCATATGAGCTGGCAGCCAATAAAGCTGGTATCTGCTATATCGGAAAACCTACAAGAGAATTAACATTTACTGTGAAAGAATGGGAAAACATGAATCGGAAAGAATTCACTGTGACAGGATCCTGGTTATCCTATTCGGCTCCATTCCCCGGACATGAGTGGGACTGCGTGGCGCACTATTTTGCAACAGGACAGTTAAAGGGGGAAGACTCCCTGATCTTTAAGAAGCTGCCGCTTTCAAAAATCGCAGAGGGCTTTGAAATGTTTAAGACCCGCGGGGCGGTAAAAGGAAAAATTTTGATTGACAGCTCAAAAGAGAAATGAGAAAGGAGTATGACGTGAGAAAAATAAAATTATCTCCATCTGTCTTTGCAGCGGACTTGGGAGAATTAAAAAATCAGATCAAAGAACTGGAAGAGAGCAATGTGGAACTTCTGCATGTAGATGTGATGGACGGACATTTCGTGGAGCGGATGGCATTTGGAGCAGATCACATCAGAGCGTTAAAATCAATGACGGATATTCCGCTGGATGTCCATTTAATGATCGAATGCCCGGAGGTACATATCGACAGCATCGCAGAGGCAGGAGCAGATATCATAACAATTCATCAGGAGTCCACAGCGAGGGTATTAAGCTGTTTGCATAAAATCCGCAATCGGGGTATCAGGGCGGGGATCGTGCTGAGCCCGGGGACCCCGGAAGAGACGATCAAGTATTTACTAGATGATGTAGATATGATCCTTCTGATGAGTGTAAATCCCGGGGAGGGAGGACAGCATTTCCTGAATTCAACTGTGGAGAAAATTAGAAATGTCCGGGCAATGATCGGGGACCGGGATATCGATCTTGAAGTAGATGGAAGTATTGACCATGAAACGATAAAGCCTTGTTATGAAGCGGGAGCAAATGTATTTGTGTCCGGGGGATATTTGTTCAAAAATATCAAAGAGAATACAGAGGCTTTAAGAAAGGCAGTGAGATAATGAAAGCATTGACATTTTATGACGTACAGGATTTAAGATATGAAGAGGTTGCTGACCCTGCAATCGAAAAAGATGATGATGTCATCGTAAAAGTAAAAGCAGTCGGGATCTGTGGTTCGGACATTGCAAGATACCGTAATTTAGGACCTTATGTAAAAGGGAATGTCTGGGGACATGAATTTTCAGGGGAGGTTGTTCAAACTGGTCCTGCTGTTACAGAACTAAAGGCTGGTGACCGTGTGGTGGGGTGCCCGAACTTGGTTTGCCACGAGTGTGAGTACTGCAAGAGCGGACATCCGTCAAGATGTGAATCTTTAAATACTATTGGAGCTTATGTTCCCGGTGCATTTGCGGAATACATTAAAATGCCTGCCGTTAATCTTGTAAAAATGGCGGAAAGTATGACTTATGAGCAGGGCGCATTAGTAGAACCGGCAACGGTTGCGATCCACGGCTTATATCAGACAAATATTAAAATGGGATATGAAGTTGCGGTTGTGGGATGCGGAAATATCGGGCTTATGGCAATTAGATGGGCAAAAGCATTTGGAGCAAAGAAAGTGTTTGCCATTGATATCGATGATGCACAACTAGAAATTGCCCGGCAGTTTGGCGCTGATGTACTGATTAATTCTACCAATATTGATTTCCATGATGAAATCAGAAAATATGGAAATGGCGTGGACTTAGCGATCGAATCTGCAGGAAATCCATTTACGGCTGCAAGAGTACTTGGACTGCCGAAAAAGGGCGGAGAGGTTGTATACATGGGAATCCCTTATGCAGATGTTCCGGTACCAAGATTCTATTTTGAAAAGATTATGAGAAATGAATTAAAGATCATCGGTTCCTGGTGCACGATTTCTGCCCCATATCCGGGAAAAGAATGGGTGAACGCGGTAGAATATATCGGAAACGGACAGGTTGATGTCCTTGGAATGGTGACCCATAAGGTGAACTTAAGTCAGGGGCCGAAGATGTTTGAAAAGATCATTGCTAATCCAAAGGGATTCGGAAAAGTTTTGTTATATCCGGAAGAAATCATGTGAGGAAGGTGTAATTATGGGAATGAAAGTAATTATCAAAGAATTGGAACAATCAGCTGACAGAATCCCTGAACATCAGATTTCAAATCTGATTCAGAAGATCAAGTCCCATAAACGAATTTTCGTTTATGGGACCGGAAGATCGGGATTGATGTTAAAAGCACTTGCCATGAGATTGATGCAGATTGGCCTGGATGCATATGTAGTGGGAGAGACCACAACACCGTCTGTAGAAAAGGGAGATTTGCTGATCGTAGCTTCTGCTTCAGGGGAAACAGGAAGTGTTTGTATGACGGCTCAGTCGGCAAAGAAACAGGGGGCAGATTTGATCGTGATTTCTTCAGCAGAGGGATCGACCCTGGGAAAGATCCAGACACCGGATATCACGATTGAATCTGCAACAAAATTTTCAACATCCAAAACAAGCATCCAGCCACTGGGAAGTTTGTTCGAACAGATGCTGCTCATCGTGTTTGATGCTGCTGTCTTGGAAATGAGCCGGGAAGAGCCGGGCAGTAATGACGATATGGCAAAGAGACACGCAAGCCTGGAGTAGTTTGTGACGGAAATCTTATAGAGAATCAAGGAGAATAAACATGCAGAATAACATTGGTCTACAGACAGCATATTGGAATGGAACAACTCCCGAGTTGGACATTTATAAAATAATTGATTTGACCAAGAAAGCCAACATGGACACCATTGAACTGAAAGCGGGGGACTTTGTTCCTTTGACAACAGAAGAACGCAGGGAGCTTAAGAGCTATATCAAGGATGCAGGTCTGTCAGTTACAGTCAACGGGACCGGACTCAGACCGGAAAGAGATGTTTCCAGTTCTGACAAAGAATCTCATGAAGCCGGTATCAGACATTTATGTACGATGCTGGATCTCTGTGTTGAGATGGACGCAAAACTCTTTTCCGGAATTCCTTATGGTTTATGGAATACACGCCCGGATGGAGAGGATATTGCCGGGATCAAGAAGGTCCGCACAGCAAATGCAGTCAAAGGATTAACCGAAGCTGCAAAACATGCCGAAGAAGCCGGCGTAACAATGTGTTTAGAAATTGTAAACCGTTTTGAACAGTATACTGCCAATACTGCAGAAGAGGGAATTGCAGTCTGCGAAGCCATTGGCAGTGAGTATTGCAAGCTTCTTTTAGACACGTTTCATATGAACATTGAAGAAGATTATATTCCGGATGCCATCCGCACAGCCCATGAAAAGGGATATCTGGGCTATCTTCATATTGGAGAAAGCAACCGGAAGATTCCTGCCGGTGGAAGAAAGACCAATATTGACTGGGAAGCCATTGCAGAGACGATCAAAGAGATCGGTTTTGAAGGACCTTTGGTGATGGAACCATTCGTTCTCAATACGTCAGCAAGCGCTAAGAGCGTTTCACTCTGGAGAGCAATCAAACCAGCAGATGATATTGACGGACTTGTGGCAGATGCCGCCGCAGGAGTGAAATATTTAAAAAGTCTTTAATAATGGGAGGGAAAAGGCATGATTACAACTGTGACATTAAATGCTTCCATCGATAAAGCATATCGTATGACCCAAAAAGTAGAGTACGGTACGGTAATGCGGGTAGCAGAGACACATAACAGTGCCGGCGGAAAGGGGCTGAATGTGGCAAGGGTGGTCAAGCTTTGCGGTTCTGACACAAAAGCTGCCGGTCTTGTGGGAGGATATAACGGTCAATATTTAGAATCACTTCTGGACGCAGATGGAATTTCCTATGAATTTGAACATATCGAGGGGGAAACAAGAAGCTGTATAAATATATTGGATCCGGAATACGGTTCGACCGAATATCTGGAACCCGGCTGTCAGGTTACTCCGGAGGAAGAAGCTGCATTTTTAGAACGATTTCCTGATCTTATTAGGGACAGTGATGTTGTGACCATTTCAGGAAGCGCTCCCCGTGGAATGGGAAGCGATATCTATAAAAAAATGATCCGGATTGTAAAGGATGAGGGAAAGAAAGTTATCTTAGATACCAGCGGAGAATATTTGGAAAAAGGGATCGAGAGCATGCCGACGATGGTAAAGCCTAATCAGGATGAGATCGAACTGCTTTTCCATATCAAAGTCCGCAGCCGTGAAGATGTCATTGAATATGCCAAAAAAATCTATGAAAAAGGAATCCCGTATGTGGTCATCTCTCTTGGAGGAGACGGGGCACTGCTTGTATGCGAAAAAGGCATTTATCAGGGGAGACCGCCCAAAATAGAAGTGGTAAATACAGTTGGATGCGGAGACTCTATGGTCGGAGCATTTGCAGTAGGATTAGAACGTCATATGGAACCGGAAGAGGCTCTGAAATTTGCAGTGGCGGTGGCGTCTGCTAACGCGCTTTCACCCCTTACAGGGACTTTTGATACGGCCAAGAGAGATGAAATCATAAAGAACGTTGAGATCATAAAATTATCAGATCCGGAAAGGGAATAGAATTATGTTAATGACATCAAAAGAAATATTACGGAAAGCTCAGGCCGGCGGATATGCAGTAGGTGCATTCAATGTAGAAAACATGGAGATGGTACAGGCAGTTGCGGAGGCAGCAGAGGAATTGCGCTCACCGGTCATCATGCAGACAACTCCGTCTACCGTGACATATGCGGGACTTGACTATTATCTTGCAAATGTTGAGACAGCCGCAAAGAGGGCATCGGTTCCTGTGGTTATGCATTTAGATCACGGCAGCAGCTTTGAACTGGCGATGCAGGCACTCAGAGCGGGTTATACATCCATCATGATTGATGGTTCCCATGAAGCATTTGAAGATAATATCGCGCTCAGCAGGGCCGTCACAGATGCCTGCCATCCGTCCAAAGTTCCGGTAGAGGCTGAACTTGGAAAGGTTGGCGGAAAAGAAGATGATCTGGACGGCGGAGATGATAATCCCTATACAGATCCGCAGGAAGCAAAGGAATTTGCAGAGAGAACAGGGATTGATTCCCTCGCAGTTGGGATTGGTACAGCCCACGGTGTTTATAAGGGAGAACCAAAACTTCAGTTTGACATCTTAAGCCAGATCAGAGATGTCGTAGAGATTCCGCTCGTGCTTCACGGAACAAGCGGTGTGCCGGACGAAGCGGTAAAAGAGTGTATCAAACGCGGTATCTGTAAAGTGAATTATGCAACCGATCTCCGTATCGCATTTACCAATGGAGTAAACAGAGTTTTTGCTGAAAATCCAGACACCATTGACCCTAAGAAATATAGTGCGGCAGGTCGTGAAGAAGTTAAAAAATATGTTATGGACAAAATAAAAGTATGCGGAAGTGCAGGAAAAGTATGAGTTATCCACCACTATTTCCGTCGCGCTTTTGAAATGCGCTCCTCCAATAGTGGTGAATAACTTTCGAATAGTGGTACCTTTTTGTAATAGAAGCCCTTCTCCAGCATACATTATGTCCATTTTGATCAGTTTGAAGGCCTTGCATTCAAAGAAATGTTAGTTTTTCCGTTTTTGGCAGATTCCGATACAGTAACTTTAAGCCATGAAACCACGGAGATTTTGGTGCCATTGAGCCATGGGTGGGGCTGTCCACCTGTAGTGACGAAGGGTACCAGCTTGAAGAAAAAGGGATGTACTGACTGTCAAAGAAGGAGAAAGCAGGGAATACAGCTACACGATCACAATTATGTAGTGAAAAATGTTATTAAATGAATCAAATACAACCAACATAGATATATATTTGTTGATTGTATTTGATTTTTTACATCTTTCAGATAATAGGCTTTGTCCAATAAGGGATAGATTTTTTGAATTCATATGGTAAAATGGAAGTAGAAACAGTGCTTTGGAGGTGAAATTATATCACGGAAGCAACATTGCAGTAAAAGAGCCCAGGCTATTGCCAAATGTCAGGGCACTTGATTTTGGTGCCGGTTTCTATGTAACATCAAGTTTTGATCAGGCAAGAAAGTGGGCTAATCTGACAGCAAGAAGAAGAGGCACAGGGAAGCCCGTAATATCGGTATATGAAATTACAAAAGGTAAAATGAAGAATGGCTGCGATATGTAAGTGCACATAGAAAGAATTGGCAGACAGATGATAAATATGATATAGTTATCGGTCCAGTTGCAAATGATAACACTATCCCTGTTATTAACTTATATCTTAAAGGAAGCTATAGTGAAGAAGAGGCTGTCAAAAGACTGCTTCCACAGAATCTAAAAGACCAATATGCATTTAAAAGTGAAGAAGCAATTAAGATCCTGAATTTATGCGAGGTGATTGAGCTATGAAAAATACGTCTGTTGAAATTTTGGATTATTATGATGAGGAAGTAATTAAGATGATAACAGAAAAGTATGGATTTGAACAAATGCAGGCTCTTCGTATATTTTTAAATTCCGAAACATACAAATTGTTATCAGATGCAGAGCTTGAAATGTGGGAATTTGGTCCAGCAGCAATATTTGATATGTGGGAAAATGAAAAAGATTACAGGGAACCCAAGAAATTCTCTATATTTGAGGAGGGATGAGTGTGTCTAAGGAAATGAAATTTTTTATATACCTTATTGAGAGATATGCACAAAAAAAGGGAATACCCACACCGGTGATCTTGGAACAATGGGATAAATTAGATTTGACCATGTTTATTTTTGATATGTATGAGCTGTATCATTCAGAAGCAATTGAAAATGCTTTTGATGATATTGACCGATTGGTCTTGACAAGAACCTGTGATAGGTTATAATAAACTGTATAAAAATTGAATAGGATCTTCAGGGCAGGGTGAAATTCCCTACCGGTGGTACAGCCCACGAGCCGCAAGGCATGATTCGGTGAAACTCCGAAGCCGACAGTACAGTCTGGATGAAAGAAGATAGTGATAAAAGAACTCTGGGATTTACGCACAGCGTAGGTCAGATGCATTTGGTGTATTTGGCGTGCTGTTATAAGTCCTGGTTTTTTATTTTATAAGAAAGTTCTACGACCTTCCTTGTGAAATAAACACGTTCCGCTTATTTATGAGTGAACTTTAGCTTGTTAAAGCCCTGAAGTCCTGTGTTGCAGGATTTTGGGGATTTTTTTATTTCACAGGAAAGTTCTGCGACCTTCCCTGTGAAATAAAAAACGCTCCGCGGGCTGTACACAGATGCGTAAGGAAATTATTTGACTGCGTCAAATCGCATCTGGTACGCAAAGCTGTCAAGCCCCTCAAAGATTGAGGAGTTGGGAGTTGAAGTGGCTTGCCCACTTTGTTATTTCACAGGAAAGTTCTGCGACCTTCCCTGTGAAATAAAAAACGCTCCGCGGGCTGTACACAGATGCGTAAGGAAATTATTTGACTGCGTCAAATCGCATCTGGTACGCAAAGCTGTCAAGCCCCTCAAAGATTGAGGAGTTGGGAGTTGAAGTGGCTTGCCCACTTTGTTATTTCACAGGAAAGTTCTGCGACCTTCCCTGTGAAATAAAAAACGCTCCGCGGGTTGTACACAGAAGTTTGAAAGGAGGTTTGTGCGGTTGCAGGAACAATATATGAGAAGGGCGATTGAACTGGCCCAAAAAGGAACAGGACATACGAATCCCAACCCATTGGTGGGGGCTGTCATCGTAAAGGACGGACAGGTGATCGGAGAGGGATTCCACGAGGCATACGGAGGTCTGCATGCGGAGAGGAATGCACTTAAAAGCTGTACCGAAGACCCAAAAGGCGCAGAACTATATGTGACTTTAGAGCCATGCTGCCATTACGGAAAGACGCCGCCCTGTACGGAAGCAGTTATAAAAAGCGGAATCCGAAAAGTTTATGTTGGGAATGTTGATCCGAATCCAAAAGTGGCAGGGATGGGGATCAAAATTTTAAGGGAACATGGTATCAAAGTGGAAACAGGTATTCTCGACGAGGAATGCAGAGAGTTAAACGACATCTTTTTTTATTATATTACCCACGATACGCCTTATGTGGCGCTGAAATATGCTATGACACTGGATGGGAAAATTGCGGTGAAGACAGGGGAGTCCAAATGGATCACCGGCGGAGAGGCGAGGGAACATGTTCAGTTTCTCAGGCATCGGTATGCGGCGATCCTGACAGGGATTCATACGGTTATAGGCGATGATCCGATGCTCAATGCCCGCATAGAAGGAGGGAATAATCCGGTGCGTGTAATCTGCGACAGCAGATTAAGGATTCCGATAAGTTCAAAAATTGTCCAGAGTGCTAAAGTTATCCCGACCATCATTGCGGCATGTGAAAGAAACGAGAAGGCGCAGAGACTTGAGGCTTTGGGGTGCCGGGTACTGATCTGCCCCGGGAAGGATGGAAAGACAGATCTTCTGGAACTTATGCGGATTCTCAGAAAAGAAAAAATCGACAGTGTCCTCGTGGAAGGCGGAGCAGATATCAACGATTCGGTTATTCAGGCCGGAGCGGTAAACAAAGTGTATGCCTTTATCGCACCGAAAATTTTCGGCGGAAGACAGGCCAGATCTCCGGTGGAAGGAGAAGGGGTCGATAAGATAAGCGATGCGCTGCTTCTCAATGGGCCTGAGATTACCAGGTTCGGCGAAGACCTGCTGCTGGAATATAAAGTGAGGTGAGAAAGTGTTTACAGGAATTATTGAAGAATTGGGGACGGTCCTTTCGGTTAAAAGAGGAGGACAGTCTTCGGCTGTCAGGATAGGGGCATCCAGGGTCCTCGAAGATATACATACAGGAGACAGCATTGCAGTCAACGGGGTATGCCTGACGGCAGTTACCTTTGATGGACAGGGATTTCTTGCGGATGTGATGAACGAGACATTTGAGAAAAGCAGCCTGGAAAATTTAAAGCCGGGAGATCCGGTAAATTTAGAACGGGCCATGAGGGCAGGCGGCCGGTTTGGCGGACATATCGTTGCCGGACATGTAGATGGTACGGGAACGGTCACTTCGGTGAAGCAGGATGCCAATGCGGTATGGTTTACAGTGAAGGCACCGCCGGGAATCATGCGGTACTGTATTAAAAAAGGTTCTATAGCCGTGGACGGCATCAGTCTTACCATTGCGGATACCGGGGATCAATGGTTTCAGGTTTCGGTCATCCCCCACACCTTAAAGGAAACGGTGCTGGGATATAAAAAGCCCGGAGATCCGGTGAATCTGGAAAACGATATGATCGGAAAATATGTAGAAAAACTGATGCAGCCCGAACATGGAGAAAAGACCAGTGCCATAACCGAGGAAATGTTAATAAGAGCAGGATTTTAGGAGGAAAGAATATGAAGTTCAGCACGATTGAAGAAGCGTTGGAAGACCTGAGACAGGGAAAGATCATCATTGTCACGGACGATGAGGACAGGGAAAATGAGGGGGATTTCATCTGTGCCTCAGAATTTGCAGATACGGAGAACATTAATTTCATGGCGGTCCATGGAAAGGGTTTGATCTGTATGCCTATGAGCGCAGCTATGGGAGAAAAACTCGGATTGTCTCCGATGGTAACCAAGAATACGGATAACCATGAGACTGCATTTACAGAAAGTATTGATCATGTGGAAACCACCACGGGAATTTCTGCAGTGGAACGCTCTGTCACAGCATTGAAGTGTATGGAGGACAGCATCAGGCCGGAGGATTTAAGGCGCCCCGGGCACATGTTTCCGCTGATCGCAAAGCCGGGCGGTGTCATGGAGCGGAACGGACACACAGAGGCGACGGTGGACCTTGTGAAGCTTGCAGGTTTAAAAGAAAGCGGGCTGTGCTGTGAGATCATGAGGGAAGACGGCACTATGATGCGTACCACAGAGCTCATGGGACTGGCAGAGAAGTTTGGCCTTAAGATGATCACTATAAAGGCACTGCAGGATTACCGGAAGAAACATGAAGTGTTCGTGAGCAGGGAGGCGGAGACACCGATGCCCACTAAGTATGGGGAATTCCGGGCTTACGGTTATGTAAATAAACTAAACGGTGAACATCATGTCGCTTTAGTAAAAGGAAAAGTAGATGACGGGGAGCCGGTGCTGTGCCGTGTACACTCCGAGTGTCTGACAGGAGACACCTTTGGTTCATTAAGATGCGACTGCGGTGATCAGCTGACCACCGCCATGAGGCAGATCGAAGCGGAGGGCAGGGGGATTTTACTCTACCTGAGACAGGAAGGGCGGGGCATTGGCCTGATCAACAAATTGAAAGCATATGCCCTGCAGGATGAGGGAATGGACACGGTAGAGGCAAATCTGGCCCTAGGATTTGAAGAAGACCAACGGGAATATTACATAGGTGCACAGATTCTGAGAGACCTGGGTGCGTCTGAACTGAGACTTTTGACAAATAATCCGACGAAAATCGAAGGTCTGGGTGATTTTGGCCTGGAGATCGTGGAGAGGGTGCCGATCCAGATCAAACTCACAGATTATGATGGATTCTATATGAAGACCAAACAGGAAAAAATGGGGCACTATTTAACATATTAAGCTGAAAAATATGAAGAAGAAGGAGATATAAGATGAAGGTATTAGAAGGAAAATTAGTCGCAAAAGGGATGAAAGTCGGCATTGTCGCCGCCAGATTCAATGAGTTTATCGTATCCAAGCTGCTTTCAGGAGCGCTGGACGGCCTGCGCCGCCATGACGTGAAGGAAGACGATATTTCTGTAGCCTGGGTTCCAGGAGCATTTGAGATTCCGATTGCCGCACAGAAGATGGCGGGCTCAGGGAAATATGATGCTGTCATCTGTCTGGGGACCGTGATCCGGGGCTCTACCAGCCACTATGACTATGTGTGCAATGAGGTATCCAAGGGGATTGCTCACGTGTCTATGGAAAGTCAGATTCCTGTGCTGTTCGGTGTACTGACCACGGAAAATATCGAGCAGGCCATCGAGCGCGCCGGTACGAAAGCCGGAAACAAGGGTTATGACTGTGCGCTGTCAGCGATTGAAATGGTAAATTTATTGAAAGAGATTGGTTAAACTGGACGGAGCCGCTTATTTCCTGTAAAATAGAACAGAAAATAAGCGGCTTTTCTAAGCATTAAAAAAAGTTCTGCCCGCGTTATGCACACAAATACATAAGGGAGGTATCTTACTATGGATCAGATTCAACAACTTCAGAGAATGATTGACGAAAGCAGCAGGATCGTCTTTTTCGGCGGTGCGGGAGTTTCCACAGAGAGCAGTATTCCGGACTTTCGGAGTACGGATGGACTCTACCATCAGACGTATCAATATCCTCCTGAGGTGATTGTCAGCCATACGTTTTTTGTTCAGAAGACAGAAGAATTTTATGATTTTTATAAGAAGAAAATGATATTTCCGGATGCCCAACCGAATCCTGCCCATTTAAAGCTCGCAGAGCTTGAGAAGGCCGGAAAGCTCACAGCAGTTGTCACTCAGAACATCGACGGTCTGCACCAGAAGGCCGGAAGTCAGAAGGTATTTGAGCTGCACGGAAGTGTTCACAGAAATTACTGTCAGAAATGCCATAAATTTTTTGATGTAAACTACGTAGCCGGAGCAGAGGGAGTACCGCGCTGCGACGAATGCGGGGGACTGGTGAAACCGGATGTTGTACTATATGAAGAGGGACTGGATGCATCCGTGATGAGGGGAGCCGTCGATGCGATTTCTGAGGCGGATATGCTGATCATCGGGGGGACTTCTCTCGTAGTGTATCCGGCAGCAGGCATGATTGACTATTTTCATGGGAAACATCTTGTGCTGATTAATAAAGATGCCACATCCAGAGACCGGCAGGCAGAGCTCTGCATTACAGATCCGATCGGTGAGGTCCTTGGACAGATCAGGGTGAATCCATGAAAAAGAGAGATCTTGTGTTGATCGGAGCAGTCCTTCTTGTAGCAGCGGCAGGATTTTTATTTCTGTCTCTTGTGAAAAAAGACGGGGAAAGGGCAGTGGTGACGGTAGATGGAAAAGAAGTCTGGAGCCACAGCCTTTCTGAGGATGCGGTCTATACGGTAAAGAGCCCGAACGGGTCCAATGTAGTCCGAATCCAAGATCAGAAAGCAGCAGTCACAGAGGCCGACTGCCCTGATCAGATATGCAGAAAGCATAAAGCTATCGATAAAACCGGGGAAACCATTGTCTGCCTGCCGCATAAAGTCGTGGTGGAAATTAAAGACGGAACCAGGGAGAAAGAATATGACGGAATCACAAATTAAGGAGAAAAACCAATGACCAGACGAACTGCTGTGGATGGCATGTTTCTGACGCTGGCCATCGTTGTTTCTTATATAGAGGTACTCCTTCCGATTCCGGTAGGGATTCCGGGAGTGAAGATCGGCCTTGCCAATGGAGTCATCATGGTTCTTCTCTTTTTTACCGGTTGGAAGAGGGCGCTGTTTATCTCCGTTTTGAGAATTCTTCTGGCAGGAATACTTTTTGGGAATCCAATGACGATTGTTTACAGTCTGGCGGGCGGAATTTTGAGTATTTTTTTCATGGCGATTTTGAAAAAAGCAGGGGGATTTTCGGCAGTGGGACTCAGTGTTGCCGGGGGAGTGGCACACAACCTGGGACAGCTCAGTGTTGCCGTGTGTCTGATGGAAAATGCAAGAATTTATTATTATGCGCCGGTGCTGCTTATCACCGGAACCATTGCCGGCACTGCCATCGGAGTGCTGGCGGCAGGGCTGATAAAAAAGATCCCGGCAAACCTATTTCAGTAAGGAAAGAATTTGAATTGGAGGAAAGACGTGAAAAAGAAAGTATGTGCGGCCATGGTATTTGTTTTTACAGCGGTCATGGCATCTGGCTGTGTGAAGAAAGAAGAGATACAGAAATATTCCCACGTAGACTATGCCATGGGGACTGTGACCAATACGACATTATATGGGAGAAGCCCGGATCTTTCTGAGACTGAACAAGCGATAATGGAGAAGATGAAGAAGCTGGAGACTGAGCAGCTTTCCTGGAGGAAGGACAGTTCCGCTGTGGCAAAGCTCAATCGAGGGAAGCAAAGAGAGGCGGATGTCCCGGAGCCGCTGTTTACCTGGCTTGAAAAGTCTCTTCAGATTGCAAAAGACAGCAAAGGGGCTGCGGATCCGGCCATCGGCAGCCTCACTCAAATGTGGGATTTTGAATCCAAGAATCCAAAGGCACCCAATGCGGATAAGATCGAAGCACTGATTAAAGATGGTATCGTCAGTAGTGCATATGCGCATGTAAAACTGAATGAACAGCAGAAAACTGTGAGAAAAGAGAGGGAGATCAAAATTGATCTGGGAGCTTTCGGCAAGGGGATCGGAACCGACGAAGCCATGAAATTCCTCAAAAAAGATGAGAGAATCACCGGAGCCATGGTGGCTCTTGGGGGAAGCATCGCTGTTTATGGGGAAAAGCCCGGCGGGGAGGACTGGAAAGTCGGGATACAGAACCCTGACGGAAAGCAGGGGGAGACTATTGGAGGGCTTAGCGTAAAAGGCGGGACCTTTATCTCTACCTCCGGTGATTATGAAAAATATTTTATTGATAAAAAGACAGGAAAACGGTATTTTCACATCTTAGATGAGAATACCGGATATCCGGTACAGACAGAGATCACATCCTGTACCATTGTGTGCAGTTCAGGCATCGTCAGTGACGGACTGTCCACCGCATGTTTTGTGCTGGGGCCGGAAAAAAGCGGTTCACTGTTGAAAAAGTACGGAGCAAAAGCGATTTTTGTGGATAAACAAAAAAATGTTTATGTCAGTGACGGATTGGATTTTGAACTCACAGACGATGCATATAAAATAGTTAAAAAAGATATTGGCGGATGAAAAAATTTATCTGCCAATATCTTTTTTTGTGATTGAAATAAATTCTTTATTTTTCTCCGCGGGGTTTTCCGCAGGTCTGCCGTTTAATCAGTGTACACGGCAGTGTCAGGCGTACCGGTGTCTTGTATTCACTTGGCACTTCATTATAGAGTTTGGCCACAAAGTTTGCCGCATATTCCCCCATATACTCTGAAGGGGCATGGACCGTAGTCAGAGGAGGATTGGAAAATTCGGCCACGCTGATATCATCAAAGCCGATGATCGAAATATCTTCGGGAATTTTATAGCCATGTTCATAGAGGGAGCGCATGGCGCCGATAGCGATCGGATCGCTGGCGGCAAAAACCGCGGTGGGCAGCTGTCCGGACTCTATGAGTTTGTTCATCATCTGATATCCGGATTCTGCGCTGAATTCTTCCTCCAGAACATAAGGTTCGTAACAGAGTTCAAGTTTCCGGCAGTAATTGATAAACGTTTCTTTCCGCTGTTCAAAATAGACGGTATCCTCGCCGATGTATTCCTTTCCGCCCAGATAACCAATCTTTGTGTGTCCGAGTTCCACAAAGTAATCGATCACATCTATGACCGACTGGTGGAAATCCAGCACAATGTTATTGAAGGAAATTCTGGAAGTCCGCATATCGATAAAAATAATATTGTCTGTAAGCTGCTCAAAGGCTTTGATATCCTTTTGCGCAAACTTTCCGATACAGATCAGGCCGTCCACTCCGCTTAAAGTCTTTAAATAGTCCGGATCACTCTGAAATGCCCGGATGACTTCAATGTTCTGGTCTGCGCAGTATTTTTCAATCCCCACACGAATGTTCTGGTAGTAGGGGTCTTCTAATTCCTGAAACAGGGAGTACCACTGGAACACTCCAATGGTAGTTCTTTTCGTTGTTCCTTTCCCCTTTTTTCTGTAGTTCAGACCGTCTGCAATCTTTAAAACTCTGGCCCTTGTCTCCTCAGTGACGCTCAGGGTGTCATCCTGATTTAAAATACGGGAGACTGTGGCGGATGATACACCTGCTTTTTCAGCGATATCTTTAATGGTAGCCATATGAATTCTCCTTTAGCATCTAATTCCAACTCTTTTCTTATTCCAAGTATACCATATCTGTAAACGAAAATAAAATCTTTTCATTCAAATTTACTAAAATATAATAAATATATTTAGTAAATATTTAAGTAAAATATAGTTGAAATATTTACTAAACAGTATTACTATATAGACACAGGAACGAAACTAAGATATGAAATAGGAGGCTTTATGTATGGAAACGAATAACAGCAGGGAGAAGGTACCGGGCAGAGTGAAGTATACGTTTGCTTTCGGGGCACTGGGGAAAGACTTAATCTACGGAATGATCGCAACATTCTCGATGATTTACTTTACTGATATCCTCAAAGTATCGCCGGCATTTATCGGTATCGTATTTTTTGCGGCAAAATTGTGGGACGCGTTCAATGACTTGTTTATGGGCATGATCGTAGACAATACGAGATCCAGATGGGGAAAATTTGTTCCCTGGCTGGTAATCGGAACACTGATCAATTCTGTAGTGTTCGTTATACTGTTTACAGACTTTCATTTATCAGGAAATGCACTCTGTGTGTTTGTCGCAGTCATCTATGTGGCCTGGGGAATGACCTACACGATCATGGATATCCCGTATTGGTCCATCATTCCCAACCTGACATCCGATCCGAGGGAGAGGGAAGTGGTTTCCGTCCTTCCGCGTATTTTTGCCAGTCTGGGACAATCTCTGATCATTGCCGGTTTCGGGGTGCAGATCATCGGAGCTCTGGGAGGAGGCTATATCGGTTATCACAGATTTGCCATGTTTATAGCCGGAATGTTTATCTTTACAATCGGAGTCGCCGTATTTAACTTAAAACTAAAAGATGACGGGAATGTGCCGTCAGAAAAAATTTCTTTTAAAGGTGTATTCTCCATTATCAGACAGAATGACCAGCTGCAGTCGGCAGTGGGGCTGATCCTGCTGTACAATGTAGGCATTCAGTTTATTATGGGAGTGGCAGTTTACTATTTTACTTATGTATGCGGCAACGCAGGGATGCTTTCTGCATTTATGATCAGCGCATCCATTGCGGAAGTGGTGGGACTCATCATCTTTCCGAAAGTAGCGGCAAGGCTGTCCAGAAAGGTATCTTTCCTGCTGGCCTGTACTCTTCCGTTTGTGGGATTGGCTCTTCTCCTTGCGGTGGGATTTGTTTATCCCGAGAATATCGTGCTCACAGCCATATCAGGAATCATTGTAAAGACAGGAACCGGCCTGGAACTTGGCTGTGCCACTGTATTTTTATCCGACGTAGTGGACTACGGAGAATATAAGCTGGGTACAAGAAATGAGTCGGTAGTCTTCTCTTTACAGACACTGATCGTGAAATTTACAGCTGCACTGACCTCGTTGTTTATAGGATTTGCACTGCAGCAGACGGGATACATACCAAACAGCCCGGACCAGAGTATGCTGACCATGAATTCCATACGGGTGCTGATGTGTGCCGTGCCTGCACTTTCTATGCTCACTGCATATGTCATTTATAAAAAAGCATATAAGCTCAGCGACAGTTTTATGAAACAAGTGATTGAAACAATACAGGAAAGGAGATTTAACGCAGAAGCCTGACATTCTGCGGAGGTGGAAAGATGAAAGATACAAGTGTGCTGATGAACGAATTTAAAGAAGGAATTTATGAGAGTCTGTTAAAAGATATTTATGTAGATGACAGTGTGCTGGAATATCAGAAAGAAAGATATATAAAAGCACTGAATCAGTATGAAGAAATATTCGGGAAAGAAGAAGTGGAGATCTATTCCGCACCGGGACGGAGTGAAGTGGGAGGCAATCATACGGACCATCAATATGGCAAGGTTCTTGCAACATCTATTAATCTGGATGCCATTGCAGTGACTGCCAGGACAGGAGATGAGAAGATCACGGTAGTTTCTGACGGATATGAGCGCATGGAAATAGGTTTGAATGACCTGCTTGCCAGAGAGGATGAAAGAGAAACCTCGCTGGCACTGATCAGAGGTGTTGCCGCCAGACTGAAACAGAAAGGATATAAGATCGGGGGCTTCCGGGCATATATTACCAGTGACGTACTCATCGGCGCAGGGATGTCATCATCCGCCGCCTATGAAACTCTGATCGGCACCATTTTATCCGGACTGTACAATGAGATGAAACTGGATCCGGTATTTTTAGCCCAGGCAGGCCAGTATGCGGAAAATGAATATTTTGGAAAGCCGTGCGGTCTGATGGATCAGATGGCGTCCTCTGTGGGAGGAATGATCTATATTGATTTTGAAAATCCGGAGGAGCCGGAAGTAAGGCAGGTAAACGTTGACTTTGAAGGCTTCGGGCACAGTCTCTGCATTGTGGACACGAGAGGGTCCCACGCGGATCTGACAGAGGACTATGCCATGATTCCGTCTGAAATGAAGCAGGTAGCCCATTATTTTGAAGAAGATGTACTGCGGAAAGTAGACAAGACCGACTTTTATCTGAACATACCCGCTATCCGTGAAATTCTTGGAGACCGTGCAGTGCTCCGAGCCATGCACTTGTTTGAGGAAAACAAGAGGGTGGAAGAAGAGGTGGAGGCTCTGGAACAGGGGAAATTCGAGGTCTTCAAAAAGCTGGTGAAGGATTCCGGAGATTCCTCTTTTAAGTATTTGCAAAACGTCTATTCCAATCACCAGGTAAACAATCAGAGCGTTTCCATCGGCCTTGCGGTCAGTGATGTGATACTGAAAGACCGGGGCGTGAGCCGTGTCCACGGGGGAGGTTTTGCGGGAACCATTCAGGCCTTTGTACCGGATGAGATCGTTCCGCTTTATCAGAAAACCATGGACAGTGTATTTGGAGAAGAAGCGTGCCATATTTTGAAAGTCCGCAAATACGGCGGAATGAAAGTTTTATAGGGAGACAGGATGATGGCAGAAGTGAAAGTGATCGAACAAAGACAAGACGGAATTGACATCATAGAGATGAAGAATCAGGGACTGACAGTCAGAGTTACAAATCTCGGGTGCCACATTCTTTCGGTCTGGATGAAAGACAGCAAAGGAAATACAGATGATGTTGTTCTTGGACTGGAACATATAGAGGACTATAGAAAAGATGAGAAATATATCGGAGGAATTCTGGGACGGGCAGCGAACCGGATCAAAGACGGAAAGTTTACCCTTGGGGGACAGGAGTATCATCTCGCGGCAAACAACGGGCCGAACCATCTCCACGGAGGTACGGAAGGATTCGATAAGAAGGTTTGGGACTATGAGATTAGGGATGACAAAGTAATCTTCTGCTATCTGTCTCAAGATATGGAAGAAGGGTATCCGGGGAACCTGAGGATCCATGTCTCCTATGAACTGACAGGAAATACACTGACTATGATATATTACGGGACAACCGACAAAGATACAATTGTGAATTTGGCTAACCATACATATTTCAATCTGTCCGGCAGGAGAGAAAAGATTTATGATCATAAACTCAGGATAAAGGCATCCCGGATTGCCTGTGTTGATAAGGACGGCTGTGCCACTGGTGAAAAACTCAATGTGGCCGGTACTCCGTTTGACTTCAGAAAGTTCCGCAGAATCGGAGAACGTATTAATGATGAGCATGAACAGCTTGCATTTGCGGGAGGATACGATCACCCTTATATTTTAAGCGATCAGACAGAACAGATTACGCTGCTTCATGAAGAGACAGGAAGAAAACTGACAGTTTCCACAAATCTTCCGACGGTACAGCTTTACACGTCGAACTTTCTGGAAGGAGGATTTCCCGGAAAAGGAGGGAGAGCAAATGAAAACAGAGACGGTGTCTGTCTTGAAACCCAGTTTATGCCGAATGCTGTCAACCTTGAGGAGAAGCAGCAGGTGATTCTAAGAAAAGAAGACAGATATGCAGTGTTTACCGCTTTTAAATTCGAGGTGCAGGAAAATGATTGATGTATATATTGCAAAATTAGTACAGTACGGGCTCAATAAACATCTGATCGAACCGGAGGACAAGATTTACACGGTCAATCAGTATCTGGAAATCTTTAAGCTGGATGATTATGAGGAACCCAAAGTCCCGGCAGGGGAGATTGATCTGGAAGAGATTTTGACAAAACTTACGGATGAGGCATATGACCGTTATATTATAAAGAGCAATGATGTCGTGACAAGAGATCTGTTTGACACAAAGCTCATGGGTGTTTTGGTGCCGAGGCCTAGCCGGGTGATACAGAATTTCCGGGAGAAGTATGAGAAGAGTCCGGAAGCAGCGACCGAATTTTTCTATAAGTTCAGTCAGGATACAGACTATATCCGCAGATACCGTGTGAAGAAGGACTGGAAGTGGACAGCAGACAGTCCGTACGGAACCATTGATATTACCGTGAATCTTTCAAAGCCGGAAAAGGACCCGAAGGCCATTGCCGCGGCAAAGAACGCGGCGCAGAGCCGTTATCCAAAGTGCCAGCTGTGCATGGAAAACGAAGGGTATGCAGGGCGCATGAATCACCCGGCGAGACAGAATCACAGAGTCATTCCGGTTACGGTCAACGGCAGCAGATGGGGGTTCCAGTATTCACCGTATGTTTATTACAACGAGCACTGTATCGTATTTAACGGAGAGCATGTGCCTATGAAGATTGACCGGACGGCGTTTGTGAAACTGTTTGATTTTGTCAGACAGTTTCCTCACTACTTCCTCGGCTCCAATGCAGACCTTCCGATCGTGGGAGGGTCCATTCTGTCACACGACCATTTCCAGGGCGGACATTATCAGTTTGCCATGGCAGATGCGAAGGTCGAAAAACACTATACAGTGAAGGGATTTGAGGATGTGGAGACGGGAATCTTGAACTGGCCGCTGTCAGTGCTCCGAATCCGGTCAAAGGACGAGAACCGGCTGATCGATATGGCGGATCATATCCTTAATGTTTGGAGAAACTACAGTGACGAGAATGCCCATATTTATGCACAGACCGGCGGGGAACCGCACAATACGATCACTCCGATCGCCAGGAAGACCGGGGAGACCTATGAGCTGGATCTTACTCTGAGAAATAATATAACGACTGCAGAACATCCTCTGGGGCTGTTTCATCCCCACGAGCAATATCACCATATTAAGAAAGAAAATATCGGACTGATCGAAGTCATGGGTCTTGCGGTGCTGCCTTCCAGATTAAAAAATGAAATGGAACTTCTTGCGGACTGCCTTGTAAAAGGGACTCCGATTGAAGAAGAGGAATCTTTGAGAAAGCATGTTGACTGGGTGGAACAGTTTGTGCCAAAATATAAGGAGATCAACAAAGAGAATGTCATGGATATCCTGAAAGAAGAGATCGGACAGGTATTTGTAAAAGTCCTTGAGGACGCAGGTGTTTATAAATGTACCGAAAAGGGCAGGAAACAGTTTGAGAGATTCATTTCTACATTGGATCAGCAGTAAGAAAGGCGGAATGAAATATGAAGATTTTAGTATTAGGCGGAGCAGGCTACATTGGGTCCCATACGGTTTATGAATTGATTGATGCCGGAGAAGACGTTGTGATCATTGACAATCTGGAGACCGGATACAAGGAAGCGGTTCACCCGAAGGCCAAATTCTATCAGGGGGATCTGAGAGACAGAGCATTTGTGGACAGCGTTCTGGACCAGGAGACCGGCATCGATGCAGTCATCCACTTTGCGGCAAACTCACTCGTAGGTGAGAGTATGACGGATCCGCTGAAATATTATGATAACAATCTGTGCGGTACAAAGACCATGCTGGAATCTATGGTGGCACACGGCATCGACAAGATTGTCTTTTCTTCTACGGCGGCGACCTATGGAGAACCGGAGAAGACTCCGATTCTCGAAACGGACCGGACAGAGCCGACCAATACTTACGGCGAGACAAAGCTCTCTATGGAAAAGATGTTCAAATGGGTGGGCAGAGCACACGGACTCCGGTTTGTATCACTTCGCTATTTTAATGCATGCGGAGCCCATAAAAGCGGAGAGATCGGCGAGGCGCACAATCCGGAGACTCATCTGATCCCGCTGATCCTTCAGGTTCCAAACGGAAAAAGAGAAGCAATCAGTATTTTCGGAACCGATTATCCGACCAAAGACGGGACCTGTGTCAGAGATTATATTCATGTGACCGATCTTGCACAGGCTCATATCCTTGCGGTAAAATATCTGATGGAAGGAAATGAAAGTGATATCTTCAATCTCGGAAATGGAATTGGCTTTACGGTCAAAGAGGTGATCGAGACCGCAAAAGAGGTAACGCAAAAACCGATCAAAGCAGTGGAAGAGGGCCGGAGGGCCGGGGACCCTGCAGTGCTGATCGCATCCAGCGAGAAGGCAAAAAAAGTCCTTGGATGGAAGCCGGAGCATGCAGATCTCCATGAGATCATTGAGAGTGCATGGAGGTGGCACAGCACACATCCCGAAGGATATCAGAGCAAATAATACGAGTAATATAATGTAAAAAATGGAACGGTCATCAGGAAATTAGAACGTATATCTGAATTTCCATAAATATGCTTGACGATGAAGCTGTATCGTTCTATACTGACCACAAGCTCAGCAGAGACAACATCCTTAGAGAATGTAATCTCAGAATCTGCCGGAGCACAGACATATATTTTATAATGAAAAAGGAACAGCCATGATGCATTTTTTATTGCACATGTCTGTTCTTTTTTGCATTTGGAGCGGGAAAGGGGTAAAATATGATTATGTTTTACGTTTTATAATATAGAAAGGACTGAGGATGGAAAGAACGTTAAAAATAGCAATCTGTGACGATGAACAGACTTACTTGGATATCTTGGAAGATGAATGTCTCCGGTTCCTGGAGGGCAGAAATCAAAAGGCACAAATCTTCTGTTTTCAAAGGGGAGAAGATCTGCTTTCTTCGGAGGATGAGTTTGATATCATCCTGCTCGACGTGGAACTGCAGCATATGGATGGATTTTCTGTTGCGGAAGAGTGGAAGAACCGGCAGAGGCCCGGAAAAATCATTTTTATTACGAGCCATGATGAATGGGTCCAGAGAGCTTTTAAGGTTCAGGCATTCAGGTATCTGTATAAAAGTGGAAGCGGACAGGATCTTTTGGAGGCGCTGGAAGACGCGCTCAAAGATATGAACGACAATGAAGGGATTGTACTGGAGGGAAAGGAGGAGAGCAGATTCGTTTACTTCCGGGAGATTCGATGGATCGAAGCTCTGGGCGATGAAATAGCGGTGTTTCTTGTGGGAGGGCATCTGATCGTGAGATTGTCTCTGAAAAAAATTGAGGGGTGTTTGGATGAGAGGTTTCAGCGGATCCACAAGGGATACATAATTAATTTCCAATTCGTAGAGCATTATTACAAAGAACGGCTTGTGCTGTTCTGCGGAAAGGAATTTCAGATTTCCAAGAGGAAACAGAAGGAGGTCAAAAAACACTATTTTGAGTATATAACCAAATATGCAAAAGTGATTTAATGAACCCATATGGGAAATGGGCAGTGAGGGTGAAAAGTGAAAGGATTATATTGGGTGTATGTGTACGCCATTGAACTTTGGAAGATGATCTTGATCATGAGGGGGATTTTAGGGATCGAACCGGTGCGGAAACGGCAGGTGCTGATGTTTCAGATTCCGGCAGTTTTGGGAGTGCTGGCAAGCTTTAAGTACCAGCTTCCCGTGAATATAGTTATTGTCCTGTTTATTATGTTGTCGGCATGGATTTATTTTAATAAGTTTTTTCTGTCAGTGTTTACCTGGCTCGGAATTTCGATCATGGATTTTCTGATCGGACTGTTTATTATTTTTTTCGCACAGATGGATTTTCAGACAGCTTATAACAGCAATCATTTCGCTGATGTGGAGGAGGTCTTCAGTTTTCTTCTGCTGATCGTTATCATTGCGGTACGGAAGAGGTTTGAAGTCAAGAAGATCCAGTATACATACAGTGATGTGGCACTGGGAGCCATGGTACTGGTTGGGGTGATCGCCTGTATCGGTCCCTTTCTGTCGGAAGGATTTCAGAACTGGACATCCATCGGTAAGAGGCTGGAGATCCTTCTTGGATTTCTTTTGATGCTGTTTGGAATCAGCAGTATTATATACCGGATCTGCAGAGTCAGGCAGGAGCAGGAACAGTTTGAACAGCAGATGCTGTGGAATGAACGTCTGTTAAACGAACAGAAAAAGTATTATGAACTGCTGCTTCAGAAGGAGGAGATGACCAAAAAGATCAGGCATGATATGAAAAGCCAGCTGGCATGTCTGAGCAGATTTCTGGAAAAAGAAGAGTATGACAATGCAAGGGAATATCTGGGCGAGCTGACCGGAGATATAAAGCGTTTGAATATTCTCATTTCTACCGGAAATGATGTGGTTGATATAGTGGTAAATGATATTGTCCAGAGCGAAAAGATTAAGATCAACTGGAAAGGAAAAATTCCGAGCAGGCTGAACATGACCAATGCAGAGATCTGTATTTTGTTTTCCAATCTTCTCAAAAATGCTGCGGAAGCCGTCAGAGATATGGAAGACAAGACAGTCAGCGTCACGGTCAAGCTCACCGGGCATCATTTGATTTTGGAGGAGAGCAACCGGACCATGAAGCCGGTGATCATAGAAGACGGCCGTCTCAAAACTACGAAGCATGACAAAGAAAAACACGGCATTGGAAGCCGCAATATGATCGAAATCGCCGAAAAGTATAACGGGGATGTTTCCTTCCGGTGTGAGAATGGGATATTCTATGTAAAAATTATCCTTCTGGATACTATTTAATGGAAAAAAAGATGACGGTTATTCAAATATCAAGTCGTTCCCCGCGGGTATATTGAAACAAGGAATAGGACCTTTTATAGTGTGTATTGTTACCGAGATAATTGTCGAAAGCAAAGCAGTATAAAGGGGGATAAAACAATGACATGCATGAGATGGCCTTGGCCTTTCTAATCGTCATCTAGTCCGTTTGGAGGACTAATTACAAAGGATAAAGAATTAATATGAGGGTAGCCTTAAATTAAGAGACATAAAACAAGAGGCATTTCTGAGAAGATCAGAGATGCCTCTTTTATTATGTCTGATTTTATGCTTTCCACAGTCCGTGGAGATTGCAGTATTCATATGCGGCAATCAATTCCTCACCGTCTGCCAGAAGGAATTCTGCCTCCGGTTTTTCACCCGGATTCAGATATTTTATCTGATGGCCGCGGCTGGTTTCAATGCAGATGAACATAATGTAGTGAGCCTCCATCATAGGATGTTCGGCTTCTCCGACCTTCACGCTGATCCTGCGGTCATCCGCTGAAATGACCGGGACGTGTTTTTCTGCTGCCCCGTCGGTAGTGCCTGGAACAAGCTCCGTCATTTTCTGGCCGCAGCACATGACCGGTACTCCGCTGTCATTCAGCAAAGTCATGATGTTTTTGCAGTGTTCACAGATAAAAAATTTCATTTTAAGAACTCCCTTCTTTAAAACAACAACCCTGGTTACTGATTCTAATATATCAGACTATGCGTCATTTGTCTGTAGAATTTGGAAAAAATGAAGCAACTCTGTGACAAATTTCATATACTATCATTAGATGGCAGCAGAAAGGAGCGGTAAAATGTATGATTTTGCAGTGCTTGGCGGTGATTTAAGACAGTTTTATATGGCAAAACAGCTTGCTTTTAAAGGCTATTCTGTGATTACCTATGGGATCGCATCCGGGGAGGTGCAGGCTTCTTCTATGAAAGAAGCCGTGGAAAATGCAGAAATCCTGATCGGCCCGATCCCTTTTTCCAAAGACCGTGAAAACCTGGTTTCCATGGAATGCTGTGCTGACTTCGGAATAGAGGATGTAAAACAGCATCTGAGGAAAGGGCAGAAGATCTTTGCGGGATGTATTCCGGATGACTTCTGCCGCTATTGCATGAATGCGGGGGTTGCTGTCCATGACTTTATGAAATTGGACTCAGTGGCGTTAAAAAATGCCGTGCCCACTGCCGAGGGAGCTGTGGCAGAAGCCGTTTTTGATTCTCCTGTACAGATACAGGGAAGCCGATGTCTGGTGACAGGCTTCGGACGATGCGGCAGCGTCCTGGCAGAAAAGCTGAAGCTTTGGTCGGCCAAAGTAACGGCAGCCGCAAGAAATAAGGAGCAGCGTGCCCTGGCGGAGTCCTTTGGAATAAAAGCAGTCTCTCTCGATGAGCTGAAAGAAGAACTTTCTCAGGCTGATTTTATTTTTAACACGATTCCGGCCATGATTTTAGACAGAGAACGTCTGGAACAGGTAAAAAAAGAGGCGTTAATCGTGGATATTGCATCTGCGCCGGGAGGCGTAGATTTCATGGCGGCAGACGAATTGGGGATCAAGGCAAAACAATGTCTTGGAATTCCCGGCAAGTATGCAGCGTGTTCGGCAGCTGCCATTCTGACAGAAACAATGATTACGGAATGGGATGTATGATGAGTGTAAAAGGAAAGAAAATAGGAATTGCCGTAACTGGCTCATTCTGCACATATGAAAAAATTTTTATCCAGCTTGAGAAGCTGGCAGAAGAAGGAGCACAGGTGCAGACCATTTTTTCCGGGGCCGCACAGAGCATAGACAGCCGATTTGGAAAGGCAGAAGATTTCTTGGATAGGGCAGAGAAGATCACTGGGATTACCCCGATGAAAACGATTGCCCAGGCTGAACCGATCGGTCCAAAGAGTCTATTGGATATTCTGGTGATCTTCCCGTGTACAGGAAACACGCTTGCAAAGCTGTGCAGCGGGATCACAGATTCACCGGTCCTGATGGCGGCAAAAGCCCATTTAAGGAACGATAAACCTTTGGTGATTTCTGTATCAACCAATGATGCTCTGGGAATAAATATGAAGAACATCGGAGCTCTGATGAATATGAAAAATATTTATTTTGTACCGTTTGGGCAGGATGATCCGGTGAAAAAACCGAACTCCATGATCGCCGATACCAGCCTTTTGATCCCGACTGTGGAAAAAGCGCTGGAAGGCAGACAATATCAGCCGGTTATCCGGGGATAGAACGTAAGGCTCCCGGTGATGCTTCACCGCGGGGCCTGTATGAAAAAAAGTTGAAGAGGTGGCACATATGTGTGGTATTGCGGGATTTTGTAATCCTCATAACAGGTATCTGGAAAAGAAAGGACAGTGGGAAGATGTTCTGGACCGTATGAATCAAGTTCAGAAGCACCGGGGCCCGGATGATCAGGGAACGTTTTTGGAAAATGGGTGCGGTCTGGCCCATGTCCGTCTCTCGATCATTGACTTATACACCGGTCATCAGCCCATGGTAAGAGAGGAATCCGGACGTAAGTTTGTCATTGTGTATAACGGTGAAATTTATAACATGAAGGAATTGAAACAGGAGCTGAAAAAGGAAGGGGCGATCTTCAGGACAGCGAGCGATACGGAAGTGATCCTGGCGGGGTACATCCTTCACGGACCGGCCTTTGTGGAGAAACTGAACGGTATTTTTGCGGTCAGTATTTGGGATTCTGCGGAAAAGAAGCTGTTTTTGTTCAGAGACCGGCTTGGGGTCAAACCATTGTTTTATTCTTTTTCCGGCCAGACCCTTGTATTTTCATCCGAGATCAAGGGTATCTTTCAGTATCCGGGGATAGAACCGGTCATCGACCGGGACGGACTCGGTGAGATTTTTGGACTGGGACCGGCAAAATCCTATGGAAAAGGAGTATTCAAAGGTGTTTCAGAAGTACTGCCGGGTCATTTTCTGGAGTACAGTACGGAGGGGCTTAATGATCACACTTACTGGAAGCTTGAGAGCCGGCCTCATGAAGAATCTTATGATCAGACGGTAGAGAAACTGTCTTATCTGGTCCACGATGCGGTAAAGATGCAGATGCTCTCTGATATTCCGATCTGTACGTTTTTATCCGGAGGGGTGGACAGCAGTCTTGTGACAGCCATCTGTGCCAAAGAGCTTGGCAGACAGGGGAAACAGCTGAATACCTTTTCTTTTGATTTTGTAAACAATGACCGGTATTTTAAGGCCAATTCTTTTCAGCCGTCCCAGGACCGTCCGTGGGTAGACCGTATGGTAGAGGCATCGGGAACCAATCACACGTACCTGGAGTGTAATAACGAGCAGCAGATTGAGAACCTGTACAGGGCTGTGGATGCAAGAGACCTTCCCTGCATGGCTGATGTGGAGTCTTCCCTTCTCTACTTCTGTTCAAAAGTTGCCGAGACAAAGAAGGTTACTCTGACCGGAGAATGTGCAGATGAGATTTTCGGAGGATATCCGTGGTTTCATAAAAAAGAATGTTTTGAAGCCCATGCATTTCCGTGGTCTATGGATATGGAGCCCAGGGAGGCCCTGTTAAGCGGCGATGTGCTTCAGGCGGTAGATCTGAAAGCCCATGCACGGCGGGCATACGAAAAGACGATCCGGGAAACCCCAAGACTTCTTGGAGAAGATCCGACAGAAAGCCGGAGGAGAGAGATCTCCTATCTGAATCTTAAATGGTTTATGGTCACACTTCTGGACCGGATGGACCGCACCAGCATGTATTCCGGCCTGGAAGCCAGAGTACCGTTTGCCGACCACAGGATCGTGGAATATATGTGGAATGTGCCGTGGGAAATGAAATGTCCGGATGGTGTGGTCAAAGGACTGTTAAGGGCCGCAGGTGAAGGAGATCTTCCGAATGAAGTATTGTACAGGAGGAAGAGTCCGTATCCGAAAACGTATCATCCTGAATATGAAAAAATGCTGGGAGACCGGCTGCGGGAAGTGATCGCAGATCCCAATGCTCCGATTCGGAATTTGATCGATAAAAAGAAAACGGAAGAATTTTTAGAGAGTCCGTCGGACTACGGAAAACCTTGGTACGGACAGCTGATGGCAGGACCGCAGATGGTGGCGTTTATGCTCCAGGTCAACTACTGGCTGGAAACGTATCATATCGCTGTCATATAAGAAGAGAACAGAAGGGATTGTTTTCATAAAAGAACAATTCCTTCTATTTTTTATGTTTTTTCCACTCTGTCATGGTATAATGAAGATAAGATATTGATCTTAGCAATCACTGTTTATGAGCAAAGGAGTGATGTTTATGAAAGAGAACAGAATCATATGTATTTCCAGAGAATTCGGAAGCGGCGGCCATGAATTGGGAGAACACCTGTCAGAGAAGCTGGGGATCAAGCTGTTCGACAGCGAGATCATAACAAAGGTAGCCGAGCTTGGCAATGTGCCTGAAGACTTCGTGGAAGAACAGGGGGAGGTCAGAGACTTCCGGGGCTTCCTGGGAGTGATGCCGTCCGGACATGTTGCAGCGGATATTACAAGAGACTTTGTAGTTACTTCGGAGAAACTGTTTGCCCTTCAGTCCATTGCCATCCGGCAGATGGCTAAAGACGAAGGTTCCTGTATTTTTGTGGGACGGTGTGCGGATGTTATTCTGCAGAATCAGGCAGAGTGCATCTCAGTTTTTGTCCACAGCCCGCTGGAAGACAGGATTCAGAGAATTATGGATCTGCGGCAGATTACAGAAAAGGAAGCAAGGAAACTGATTAAGAGGACTGACCGGGAAAGAGCCTCTTACCACAACTATTACACGAAGATCAAGTGGGGACATCCGAGCAACTATCACCTGGTTCTTAACATGGGAAAACTGGGCATGGAAAATGCGGTGGATCTGATTTCTTACTATGTAGAACGCTGAGTATGATACAGAGAGGAGAGATGATATGAGACCGAATACGATTATATGCATATCCAGAGAGTACGGAAGCGGAGGCCATGAAATTGCGGAGAAGCTTTCAGAGGATTTAGGGATCAAGCTATTTGACAAAGAACTGATCGCCAGAGTGGCAAAGATGGCGGACGTGTCTGAAGAGTATATAAGCCAAAGGGAAGAGACCGGTGATTATGCCTATATCTTCGGAGTTCCCATCGGACATCCGGCCACGACTCCTATGGATGAATGTATCCTGACACCTGAGAAGCTTTTTGTCATTCAGTCCATTGCCATACGCCAGATCGCAGAGCAGGAGAAGTCCTGCATCTTTGTGGGGCGGTGTGCAGATGTTATCCTTCAGAAACTTCCCGGCTGCCACTCTTTCTTCATCCACAGCTCTGAGGCAGTGCGGATTCAGAGGATCATGGACACGGAGGACGTCTCTGAGCGGGAGGCGAAACGTCTCATGAAAAAGGTGGATAAGGAGAGGGCTTCTTACCACAATTACTACACAAAAATCAAGTGGGGACATCCGAGCAATTATGAACTGGTCATCAACACCGGCCGGACAGGTATAGATAAAGCGGTAAAAGTCATAGAATCTTACTTGGAAGAATAGATATAAAGGGCAGATGGGAAATCCACCTGTCCTTTTTAAGTTGCTGGAGGGCAGTTTGTAAGGCTGCCTTCTGCGACATTATATCCGTTTTCTGCATGATTGGAGTGAGGCATTCTAAGAGCCGAACGGAAATCATGTGGAAAATGTCTCTCGGGTGGACGCGCTTTGCGCGATAAGGTATAATATAACAAGTAGCAGGAAGATATTTTTACTGGATAAGGGAGGTTGTATGACTATGGAATATAAAGATTTGATTGAAAGCAAGAACTCCGTCAGGGATTATAAAGAGAAGGAAGTCGATGCCGCTACCGTTAAGAAAATCCGGGATTTTGCCCAGTCCTGTGAGCGCCTGGATGACAGTATCGGGATCGATATCCGCTTTATGGATAATGATACCGTTTACCGCCAGCTGGACGGGTATGCAGGATATAAAGGGATTTTGATCAATGCGCCGCACTATATGATCGTTTTGTCAGAGAAAAAGGATCATTATATTGAAAATGGCGGATATGTGGGTGAATCTATCTCTGTTAAAGCTCATTCTCTGGGAGTGGATTCCTGCTGGATTACCTTCAAAGACAGCCGTACAGTCATTGAAAAGCTGAACATTGTCACGGATAAAGAAGTGGTGGCGATCATGGCACTGGGATACGGAAAGAAGCGGTTTAAAAAGGTTACAGGGAATGTCACACTGGGAAAAGGATATGCTAATGCGGATTTTCAGGTGAAAGACAGCGTTACATCTCCAAGGATGCCTTTAGAAGAGATTGTTTTTCTTGATACATGGGGCAATAAAGCAACGGTGGATGAGCTTGTGAACCGGGCTGTATACGAACCGTTAAACTATGCAAGGATGGCGCCTTCTACTTTAAATCGCCAGCCGTGGAGATTTATCATTGACGGAGGACTGCTGATTCTTACAGTCAGGGACGACGAGGATACGAATCTCTACGAGGAACAGATCGACGCGGGCATCGTAATGCTTTACTGCAAGAAGGTGATGAGGGAGACCTTATGTGAGATCAGCTGGAATCTCGAACCTGTGGAAAATAAATACAATATACCGGATAACTATAAGATTGTGGCATCCTGCAGTATGTAATACCCTTAAGGATTTCCGTAATATTATAAAAATGACCAAATACAGTTAAACGAGTTTTCTTCGTTTAACTGTATTTTTTTCCGACTGAAAAACAACAAATAACAACATAGATTCAATCTCATTATTATTTCAGATTCTTATGATAAAATGTTTTACAGAATAAGGAGGAATGATTATGAGGAAGATGAGCAGTTCATTATGGAAAAAGGGAATGGCTGCGGCCTTATCCGCAGCAATGATGTTTGGAGTTTTTGGGGGAACGAAAACGTCTGTATCCGGGGCTTCGGGCAAAAAAGCCGATGCCAATATGGATGGCAGAGCGAATGAGACGGTTACAGTAAACAATGCAAAAGGCGCAAGGATGATCAAAGTAGGCTCCTATGTAAAATCAGGAGGAGAGCTTAAGACGGGAAAAACATATTATGCACTGCGTCTCGCAGACGGTTATGGGGAACAGCGGCCGGATTATAAAAGGGTGCTGAAACAGAATACATGGGTAACGGTAAGCGCAAGTCTGCTTCCTGTAAAACTTGGCCGAAAGGTTTCCAGCCCTACCTGGTATAATTCACCCGATCAAAGCTACAATAAGCTGCAGAAAGGCGATACTTATTTTGCTTTAAACAGTAAAGACAATCCGGAATTTGTAAGTCTTTTTGACAGCTGTAATGGAACCATTGCATTTAACGAGACTTTTAAGGGAAGCAATATTAATACCACGGACGGGAAGTATTCCCGCTATGGATGTGACAACGGCGGAGTAGCCGGCCAGCCAATTCTTTTATATCATGGTTCATTTGCCAGCGAGTATGTTTTAAGCGGGATTTATGTAAAGAATACAAAGACTTATAAGAAGAACCAAGTGATCAAAAAGTCGGATTTTACGGTCTATGCAAAATATGTGAATAAGAAAAACAGTAAAGATGTAAAATGGGGAAAGCAGATACAAATTATATCGCTTTATCTCAGACTAGTGCGCAGAACGGAAAATTTAAAGTAAAGGTGCAGTATCCTACAACAGGTGCAGATATGCCAAGTCTGGCAGCAGGTGCCAAAACTAAGGAGCTCACTCTCAATACAGCAGCCAGTACCGAAAAGAAGGTCATTGTAGCAACTGGTACGGCCAAGACTTCCAGGAAGGTTCAGCTGTCATGGACAAAGACGAAGGGTGCGGACGGATACCGGATTTACGGTAATCAATGTGGAAAGAAATCTACACCAAAATATTTAAAGACAGTAAAGAAGGGAACGAAGACTACCATCACAAAGATTGGAAAGCGAAAACTGAAATCCAAAGGTTCCTATAAGTTTTATGTAAGACCATATCAAAATGTGAACAAACAGAAAAAGAACATTGGAAAATCTAATACGGCACATGTATTGATGAGAGCCGGTTCACGGTATGCAAATGCATCTTCCGTCTCTGTAAAGAAGAAATCAATTACTCTGAAAAAGGGCAGGACAGCTGTCATTAAAGCGAAGGTAAAGGTCCCGTCCGGCAAGAAACAGCCGAAAAATCACGGTGCAAAGATTCGTTACATGACTTCAAAAAGTTCTGTAGTATCCGTGAACAGCAAAGGAAAGATCAAAGCAAAGAAAGCCGGCAAGGCAGCTATTTATGTGATCAGTGAGAATGGAAAGTATAAAAAGGTCAGCGTAACGGTAAAATAAAAAATGCTGAAAGAAAATGTTGTAAAATTAAATAGGACAGTTTTACAACATTTTTTATTCGGCATTTGAGAACAAAAGAAATTAAAAAAAATATAAAAAACCATTGCGCTTGTCGAAATTCCGTGGTATATTAATAAAGCTGTTGGGCTATCGCCAAGTGGTAAGGCACAGGATTCTGACTCCTGCAT
>OKIR01000015.1_pt1 | contig 81574 bp, 71 predicted proteins | sample 1612941 | NCBI WGS metagenome assembly OKIR01 (sample SAMN04436824, study PRJEB24849) | human gut metagenome | biome: human gut; feature: NICU; material: stool | host: Homo sapiens | place: USA: Saint Louis, MO | collected 2011-07-14
TGCTGTCCAAAACCGCGTCGATGGTCTTTGCCGTGGCGAAGACCGGAAGTCCATATCTTCTCAGCATCACTCCCAGCCCCTTGATGTGGTCGGAGTGCTCATGGGTGATCAGTATGCCGGAAAGCTCAGACGCCCTGGTATCCAGTTCATCCAGAGACTTTTCAATCCTCTTGGCACTGATGCCGCAGTCCACCAAAAGCTTGGTTTCCTTTGAACCTACGAATATAGAGTTGCCTTCGCTGCTGCTTGCAATACTTGTTAATTCCATTCTTCTACCTCAATTCATCTTCGTCCGCATAAACACTTGCGCCGAATCTATCTGCCATTATATCATAAGGTAATAAAAATTGTATAGGTTTTTTGCCACTATTTCCGTCACGCTTTAAAATTTGAAACTATTTTTCTTCCTGCTCCGTCTAACTTTTGTAGCTGCAAAACAAGGAGGTTCCATTCATGAAAAAGACACAGAAGATGGAAGATCTGACAGCCGGTATCATTCTCGATGAATATGAAAGCCTGTACCGCATGGCCTATACTTATGTCCGCAATGAAAGCGACGCCATGGATATCGTTCAGGAAAGCGCATATAAAGCGATCACCAAATGTCAGACGGTAAAGCCCCGGTATCTGAAAACCTGGATTTACCGGATTACCATCAACACGGCCATTGATCTGATCAGAAAAAATAAGAAGGAAGTCATCGGAATCGAAGACTACGAATACGGTGCCGAGGATTCCTACCAGGATTTTGATACGCTGGACGCATTAAATGTATTGAGTCCCAGGGAAAAGCAGGTCATCGTCCTCCGTTTCTTCGAGGACATGAAGCTTGCTGAAATCGCTGAGATACTAAACGAAAACTTAAACTCAGTAAAATCAGTGCTTTACCGCAGTCTCAAAAAATTAAAAACCGAACTGACAGAAGGAGAAGAACATTATGAACAATAAAAAGAAATTGGATCATCTGAAACATCAGTATGAGGACATTCAAATTCCGAAAGATCTGAAACAAAAGGTAAAAAGCTCAATCGAAGCAGGAAAATCTGAAAACGAAAGCCGCAGGAAAAAAGCGCGGTTCACAGGCACTGCCGCAAAGCTTGGAATATCTGCCGCAGCAGCACTTTTTGTCATCACCGTCGCGGCAAATGCCAATCAAAACATGGCCTACGCCATGACAAAGGTTCCCGTGTTAAAAAACATCGTCAGAGTGGTCACCTTCCATTCTTATGAGGAGAAGAAAAATCACATGGAAGCAGAGATCAAGACTCCGAAAGTGACAGGTCTTAAGGACAAAAAAACACAGAAAGAATTAAACAGGGAAATGGCCCGTTATACGGATATGATAAAAAAAGAATTTTCAAAAGATCTGCGAAAGAACGGCGGCGGACATAAGAGTGTCACGACAGACTACCAAGTGCTTCTGAACAATGACTCTTTCCTTTCCATCCGAATCCGCACCGAGACTTCCGAGGCAAGCTCCGATTCTTTCAGCCGTATTTATAATATCAGCAAGAAGACCGGCAGGATCATGAAGCTTGGCAGCCTGTTTCAGGAGAAAGCGGACTACCGGGCTGTCATATCCAAAGAAATCCGCAGACAGATGAGACAGCAGATGAAAGCAGATCCTTACAAGTCTTATTTCATCGATACGAAAAAAGACGATGTGCCGGTAGATGAATTCAAAAAAATCTCCGGCTCACAGAATTTCTATCTGACATCTTCCGGGGACCTGGTGATCGTATTTGATAAATATGAAGTTGCTCCGGGATATATGGGCGCCCCTGAATTTACAATTTCAAAGAAACTGCTTTCTTCTATCTTGGAATAAGGAACAAAAACCTGACACAGTGCTGTCAGGTTTTTTCTGCTATAATGGAACTATCAGGAAAGGAGTTTTATTAATGGATGAATTAAAAATAATCGCTGTAGACCAAAGCAATATTGATCAGGAACACATCTGCTGCGCTATCACCGACAAGAAAGGTGAAACCTGCGTATCTTCCAAGAAAGCCTGGATGCAGGAACGTTTTCCGGACGGGCTGGTGTTCAGAAAGCTAAATGTCCGCGGAAAAGTATTTATCGAGTATATTCCTGCCGAACACGCATGGATTCCCATACTGGCCGAACAGTATATGCACATCAACTGTCTCTGGGTCTCCGGAAAGTATAAAGGCCAGGGTTATTCTGACCAGCTTTTAAACCAGTGCATTGACGATGCAAAAAAGGCAGGAAAATCCGGTCTCACAGCCCTGTCCTCCGCAAAGAAGAAACCGTTTTTGTCTGATCCCGGATACTTGAAGCACAGAGGGTTTAAGACTGCCGATACCGCAGATCCGTTTTACGAGCTGTTATATCTTCCGTTCTCCGATGACGCACCGGTCCCGGCATTCAAAGACTGTGTCAAACAGGAGAGAATTCCGGAGGATGGAATGGTTATTTATTACAGCAGTCAGTGTCCGCACACTGCAAAATATGTCCCTCTGCTTCAAAAAATCGCAGAGAGCCACAGCCTGCCCCTCTCCGTCCACAAAATTCAAACAACGGAGCAGGCACAAAATGCTCCTGCTCCGTTTACTGCTTTCAGCCTGTTTTATCAGGGCCGTTTTATTACAAATGAAATACTGTCCGAGAAAAAATTTGAAAAATTCATAGAGCAGAACTTTTAAACTTCTGCTCCCAATATTTCTGCAATCTGCTGTTTTGTCTCATTCAGGCTCCCGGAATTATCAATGATATGCGTCGCCGCTTTTCGGAAGCTTTCTTCTCCCGGCTGGCTTTTGATCATAGAAGCCGTCTTCTCATCCGAGTAGCCTCTTCCCTCTTTCAGTCTCTGAAATCTCAGATCTTCTCTGGCAAATACATACCAGAGCTGGTCAAATCTCTGTTCAAATTCTGCCCCTGTGAGCAGGGCTGCCTCGTAGACGATCAGCCGGATATCCGGATCACTCTCCATCCTGTCCATCCGGCACAGAATCTCTCTCTCCACATTTGGATGGGTAAGGCTGTTTAAAACCGCGAGTTTTTCTTTGTCCCTGAACACAATGGCACCCAGAGCCGCACGGTCGATCGTTCCCTCATCCGTTAAAATGCTGTTTCCAAATTTCTTCACAACAGCCTCATAACTTTCGGCTCCCGGCTCCATGAGCTCATGGGCCACCCGGTCCGCCTCGATGAGACCGGCCCCGTATTCTTTTTTTAAAATGTTCAATACTTCACTCTTCCCGGAGCCTACGCCTCCGGTGATTCCAATGACTTTCTTCATTTATTTTGCCTCATACCAGCTGTTTCCGGTGTGAATGTCAATGCTCAGCGGCACAGAGAGCTTTGCGGCACTCATCATTTCTCTGGTTAGTATTCCTTTCACTTCTTCCACTTCGCTGTCATGGGCTTCTATGAGCAGTTCATCATGGATCTGCAGGATCAGCCGGGATTTTAATTTTCTTTTCTTCAGTTCCATATTGACCCGGATCATGGCGATCTTTATAATATCAGCCGCTGATCCCTGGATCGGAGAGTTCATGGCTACTCTTTCGCCAAAATTTCTCTGCATAAAATTGCTGGACTTTAATTCCGGTATCGGCCGGATTCTCTGGAACATCGTAGTGACAAAACCTTCTTCTTTTCCTTTTTCCACTTCCCTGTTCAGGTATTCTTTTACTTTAGGATAAGTCTCAAAATATTTGTCGATATATTCCTGTGCCTGTTTCCTGGTGATCTTTAAATCCTGACTCAGGCCAAAAGCGCTGAGTCCATAGACAATCCCGAAGTTGACCGCCTTGGCGTCCCGCCTCTGGATACTGCTCACCTGATCAATCGGCACGCCGAACACTTCGGAAGCTGTTCTGGCATGAATGTCCTGTTCCATCTCATAGGCGTGGATCAGATTCTTGTCTCCGGAAAGATGGGCCAGCACCCGCAGTTCGATCTGAGAGTAATCCGCATCCACGAATGTATATCCTTCCTCCGGCAGAAACACCTTCCGGATAGCCCGGCCGAGTTCCACTCTGGCAGGAATGTTCTGTAAGTTAGGCTCGGTGCTGCTGATCCTTCCGGTAGCTGTGATGGTTTGGTTGAATTTTCCGTGGATTCTTTCGTCATCGCCGATATAGTTAGCCAGCCCGTCCGCATACGTCGATTTCAGCTTGGTGAGCTGTCTGTACTCAAGAATGTAGGAAATAATCGGATATAAATGCTCAATCTTTTCCAGAACATCCACACTGGTGGAGTAGCCGGTCTTGGTCTTCTTCCCGCCCTCCAGCTTCATATGCTCGAACAGAACGACACCAAGCTGTTTCGGAGAGTTGATATTGAACTCCTCCCCGGCTTCTTTATAAATCAGTTCCCTGAGTTCCTCAATACGCCCGATCAGCTGATCCCCATATTCCTTTAATGCTTTCCGGTCCACGTGGATGCCCCTGACTTCCATGTCGTGGAGGGCTACCATCGTCGGGATCTCTATCTCCTCATACAGGGAAAGCATCCCGGTTTCTGTAAGTTTTTTTCTTAAAGGCTCGATGCACGCGCATGCCACATAGGCCTCATAGCCGATGATCTGCTCTCCTTCCGGCAGCAGTTTCCCCTCTTCAAAAATACTTTTCCTCTTGTCCAGCAGTTCTTTTTTGGAAGGCAGCATGATCCCCAGATAGTCTCTGGAAATATCATCGTACTCATAAGTGCTCTTTAACGGATTGATAAGATACGCCGCCAGAGCCGCGTCAAAGATGCTCTTGTCATCTTCACTCAATGACAACTCGTCCAGAAATTCCTTTACATTCAGCATGCTGACTCTTGGTACGGTGCGGTAAAGTTCTCCTGCCTGCCCCATCAGATAATCCCTGGTCAGAAAGCCCTCTGTCTGAAACAGAAATGTCTCTTTTCCTTCTATACACAGCCCAAGAAACGTATTTTCCTGCTCATGATAGACTGCAAGCCCTGCCGCCTCACATTTTTTTGCTCTGGAAAATATCTGATCTGCCTCATCCAGCTCAAAAACCTTTTTGAGATTTACCGAAAATTCTTCTCCGTGTTCCCCGTCAAATTTCTTTAAAACTGACTTAAACTCCAGCTGTTTTAAAAGCTGATAAGCCTCCCCTGTAAAAATATCATTGAACTTGGCATCTTCAAAAGAAAGCTCGATCGGACAGTCTAATTTAATCGTCGCCAGTTCTTTGCTCAGCACTCCCTGGTCATAAAATTCCTCCAGCTTATTTTTAGCCCGCTTCGGCATCACTTCCTCAATGTGCTCATAAGCATTTTCTATACTCTTAAACTCTTTGATGATCTTGGACGCAGTCTTTTCTCCGATTCCGGGAATACCCGGAATATTGTCGGAAGCATCTCCCATCAAAGCCTTCATGTCAATGAATTCTCTCGGCGTCACACCGTAAGTTTCCATGACATCTTTGGCAAAATAATCTTCTACTACATTTCCGCCGCCCTTGGTCTTTGGAATACGAATCTGAACATTTTCTGTGGCCAGCTGTAAAAGATCTCTGTCTCCGGAAATGATCCGAACCTGATAACCCTCTTTTTCTCCGATCACAGACATAGTGCCAAGCAAATCATCTGCCTCATAGCCTTCTTCCATCATCAGCGGTATATCCATGGCTTTTAAAACCTCTTTGATCACAGGCACCTGTTCCCTCAATTCTTCGGGCATAGGTTTTCTGGTTCCTTTATATTCCTTGAACATTTCATGCCGGAAAGTAGGCGCACTCAAGTCGAAAGCCACCGCAAAATGGGTCGGCTTCTCCTCATCCAGAAATTTAAACATGATATTTAAAAATCCAAGGATCGCATTGGTATGGAGGCCCTTACTGTTAGTCATATCCGGCAGCGCATAAAAGGCCCGGTTTAAGATGCTGTGGCCGTCGATCAGCATTAATTTCTTTTCCATAATGGACATTCTCCTTTTTTAAACAATTATCATTATTGTAACACAAAGAAAATAGTCTAGTCCACTTCATGTTATCTTCTTTTCTCCTTCTATATTATTTCCCCGCTTCCGCCGCGCATACTCATAGAAAAAACCTGATATGTACTTATAAAAGCACATATCAGGCCCATCCGTAAGTTTATTATGAAAACATCGGTGTTGAAAGGTATCTGTCTCCTGTGTCCGGAAGCAGGGCAACGATCTTCTTACCCTTATTCTCCGGACGTTTTGCAAGCTGAATGGCGGCCCAGAGGGCGGCCCCTGAAGAAATCCCCACTAAAATCCCTTCTTTTCTGGCGATGGCTCTTCCAAGCTCGAAGGCATCCGCATCATCGACAGCAATAACCTCGTCATAGATCTTTGTATTCAGTACATCCGGAACAAAGCCTGCCCCGATTCCCTGAATCTTATGAGGTCCGCTCTGCCCTTTTGAAAGTACAGGGGAACTGCTCGGCTCCACTGCCACGATCTGAATATCCGGATTTTTTTCTTTCAGATATTCTCCGGTTCCGGTTATCGTACCTCCGGTTCCGATCCCTGATACAAAAATATCGACTTTTCCTTCCGTATCGTTCCAGATCTCAGGTCCGGTAGTCTTCTTATGGCGCTTCGGATTAGATGTATTGACAAACTGTCCGGGAATAAAGCTGTTTTCCAGTTCCTTTGCCAGCTCTTCGGCCTTGGCGATGGCGCCGTTCATTCCTTTCGTACCGTCTGTCAGTACGACTTCCGCTCCGTATGCCTTCAGCAGATTCCGCCGTTCCACGCTCATAGTCTCCGGCATCGTAAGAATGATGCGGTATCCTCTGGATGCCGCGATCGCCGCCAGTCCAATTCCTGTATTTCCGGATGTGGGCTCAATGATGACGGACCCTTCTTTCAGCTTTCCTGCCGCCTCAGCGTCTTCGATCATCTGTGCCGCCACACGGTCTTTGACGCTTCCTGCCGGATTAAAATATTCCAGTTTCCCAATGATCTCTGCATCTGCTCCGTATTCCTTTTCCAGACGGTTCAAACGGACCAACGGGGTGTTTCCGATTAATTCTGTCACATTCTGATAGATTCCTGCCATAGTTCTTCTCCTTTTTATATTCCTATATTTCCTACGTGTTTAGTATGTATTGATTATATGCAATCCCTTTTTCTATGTCAATACCTTTTTGAAAAAACAAAATTTCACCTGTCTCCTCTTCCTTGAAAAAGATTCATTTATTTGGTATATTCTATGTTGTTTCGCATTTGGCCCGCTTTATTCTACTATGGAGAAATGAATAAAAAATTATGAAAAGAGAAAAAACTGCAATTACATTGATCAAATTCTGCATACCGCTTATCTTAAGCGGTATTCTGCAGCAGCTCTACAACTGGGCGGATGCATTTATTGTCGGAAATGTAGCCGGAGAAAACGCCCTGGCCGCCATCGGTTCTACAACTACGGTCATTAACCTGTTCCTCACTGCCATAACAGGATTTACCCTCGGTCTTTCCATTTTATTTGCCCAAAAATTCGGCGGCGGAAAAAAAGATCAGATCTCAAAGACTCTGTCCGTATTCACCGTTGTACTCGGGTGTATTTTTTTACTTGTCCCGGCAGCAGGCATTCCGGGCGCTTATCCATTGCTCCGAATCATGAATACGACACCGGAAACCATACATATGGCAAAAAATTATCTTCAGATCATACTGATCGGCTTACCGTTTCTTGCCGTATATAACGTCTACACCTCGGCCCTCCGCGGCATCGGAAACAGCCGGGCTCCTTTTGGTTCTGTCCTCTGTTCGTCTGTCGTAAACGTTGTGCTGGATCTTATCTTTGTGGGAATGATGCACTGGGGTGCTGCCGGCGCGGCAGCCGCAACAGTAATCTCTCAGATGATTATGACTGTATTCATCATTCTATACAGTGTCAAAAATTATCCCTGTCTGTGTTTTTCCATAAAAAAATGGACTATGGATCACGCCGTTTTAAAAGAAGGTCTTCATCTTGCCATACCTCCGATGATCCAATCCTGTATCAGCTCCTTCGGCGGTCTTATCCTACAAAATTTTATGAACGGCTTCGGGACACAGACTGTTGCAGCCATTACCACAGCCTATCGCGTCGATACGATCATACTCCTGCCGGTCATCAATCTCGGCTCCGGCATATCTACAATGGTCGCACAGAATCACGGAGCAGGAAAAAGAGAGCAGATTTCTAAAATCGTCTGCGCCGGAACTGTGATGATGATTGGTGTTTCCTTATTATTGACATGGCTTGTACTGGGAACCGGGGAATATTTGATTTCCATGTTTGGAATCAGTCCGGAATCGGCTGAGATCGGAAAAAATTTCTTCCAAAGAATTGCGGCGTTTTATGTAGTATACGGCATCGCCATGTCCATCCGGGGTTATATAGAAGGAATTGGAGACGTTCTCTTCTCCAGTGTATCAGGGATTGCCGCACTGCTCTCCCGTATTGTATTTTCCTATGCTTTTGCCGGACTATGCGGAAACATGATCATTGCCTATGCGGAGGCAGGCTCATGGGGAGTCCTGTTCTTCCTGTATCTGATACGCGCCCTTTGGAGAAAGAAAACGGGCATTACGCCACAAAAGGCATCTTCTGAAAATTAAATTCTGATAAAAGCTGAAAGGCTTCCCGAAACCTCGGGAAGCCTTTCAAATCTGTCTATATTACAAAATCATTTCCGCCTTTTGAAGCGGCACGGTCCAAAATATCCTGTATCGTCACACTGCCCAGATAATCCCTCACAACTTTATCCAGCCCTTCCCAGATAAAAATGGTCGGACAGTCATAATAGCGTTCGCACTGATTGGTCTCATCGTCCAGACACGCCACCGGGGCAATGCTGCCTTCTGTTATTTCCAGAACATCTTCGATCGTATATTCCGAAGGTTTTTTAGAAAGCTGATACCCTCCTCTCGGGCCTCTCAGACTTTTCAAATATCCGCACACACTCAGCTGCCTTACGATCTGCTCCAGATATTTTATGGAGATCCCCTGTCTCTTTGACACATCCTTCAGTGAAATCCATTCTCCCGTATTGTGCTGCGCCAGATCATATAATAAGCGGACCGCATATCTGCCTTTGGTTGAAATTTTCACGGACTCCCTCCTCATTCCTACTTTTTCACTATGTTATATGACTATTGTAAAGAATCCGTCTCTTTCTGTCAAACTCCTTTCCGTCAAATATAGAAATTAAGCTTTTTTAAGTAATAAAAAAACAGCTGAAATCAAAAAATTCAGCTGTTTTTATCACTCTGCCGGCAATGGGACTCGAACCCATACGCCCGTAAGGACAACAGATTTTGAGTCTGTCTCGTCTGCCAATTCCGACACGCCGGCTTGTCTTGACGACCTTGAATATAATATCATCTCTGTCATGGAATGTCAACAAGAAAACCCAAGTTTTTCATCTCTCCCCTTATTCTCCGCCGATCATATTTTCCAGTGAATTCCCCGGAGATACCATCGGAAGGACATTCTGTTCTCTGCCTATGATAAACTCAATAACCGTGGGGACATCCTTTCTCTCTTTGGCTTTCAGGAGAGCGCTTCTGATGTCTTTCACTTCCCGGACCCGGATACCCTCTGCCCCGTAACTTCGTGCCAAACGGACAAAGTCAGGGATATAACCGGACGGACATTGTGCAGACGGACCTTTGCATTCTTTCATACAGCTTTCCCTGCGGCAGGTACATGTGGCAGAATAACGCCTCTCATAAAACATCTCCTGCCATTGGCGGACATTGCCCAGATAACCGTTGTTTAAGATGCAGATAATAATAGGGAGTTCATAGAGCACTGCCGTGGCAAGTTCCTGAATGTTCATCTGAAATCCGCCGTCTCCGCATATGGCTATGACATCTTTCCGGGGATCTCCTAATTTAGCGCCTATGGCAGCAGGAAAACCATATCCCATTGTTCCCATGCCTCCGGAAGTAAGCATTTTTTTCTTCTCCGACAGCTGTAAAAACTGTAACGCCCACATCTGATTTTGCCCTACATCCGTTGTAATCACGGCACTGTCAAACAAGTCATTGATCTGTTCTGTCACGTCCCGTGCGCTGATTTCCTCAGATGTGCTTTTCTTTACAGTGACCGGATGCCGCTGTTTCCACAGGTTCAGACGGCTGACCCACTCCCCGGCCCCAGACGGTTTTGCTCTTTTAAGAAGAATCCGGATCAGTTTCCCGGCATCCGAAGCAACCGATATATCTGCCGGTACATTCTGCGAAATTACATCCGGCTCTATGTCTGCATGGATAAGGACTGCCTTATCCGCAAAACTGTCCGTGTTTCCAGTGATACGGTCATTAAACCGGGTTCCGACGGCAAACAGGACATCACACTCGCTGACAGCCATGTTTGCCGCAAAGCTCCCGTGAATACCCAGATTTCCTATATACAGCGGATGATCTGAGGGAAGAACCCCTTTCCCCATGATGGTCGTGACAACCGGTATCCCGGTCTTCTCTGCCAGCCTGGTCATTTCTTTTTCCGCTCCTGCAGTATGTACACCCCCTCCAATCAAAAACAGAGGCTTTCGGGCTGTCCTTAACGCTTCCAGACAACGGTCTGTGACTTCCTCCGGCACAGGCACTTCAGCTTTATCGTCTGTGCACAGCGGATAAAAATCAGAACCCAGTTCCTGCTGAATATCCTTCGGCAGATCGACGACCGCCGCGCCGGGCCTTCCTGACCGGGCTGCCTGAAAGGCGCTGCGGACCGCTTCCCCCAGTTCCCTTCTGTCACGTACGGTCACTGCATATTTACAAATACTTTTCATGATCTGAACTGTGTTTACTTCCTGGAAAGATTCTCGCCCGATCAGCCCTGAAGAAACCTGGCCCGTAAAACAAACGAGAGGAACACTGTCTATATTTGCAGTGGCAATGCCGGTCACAAGATTGGTCGTTCCCGGTCCGCTGGTCACAAGACAGACTCCTGTTTTTCCCGAGGCCCTGGCATATCCGTCTGCCGCATGCACTAATCCCTGTTCATGGCGCGGCATAATGATTCTGATCTCCTTCTCATCATAAAGCTCGTTAAATAAATCAATCGCCTGACCTCCCGGATACGCAAACAACGTATCTGTATTTTCCGCCTTCAATGCTTTCACAACCAGCTGTGCTCCTGTAATCTCCATATCATATTCCTCCATTGGATCTTAAAGCAAGTAATCACTTGCATATCAGTTATATTTATACGGCACCGCCAAAAGACAATGCCGTCTCCTTTACTCAGCCGTAATTCCATACAGGAATGCGGCAACTGTTTTTTTAATAAAGTCTTCTCTCTCAACCTCCGAAAGTTTTTGTTCGAACGACGCATTTAAAAATGTATAACCAAACGTGCTGGAAAAAAACGTCATAGCCAAAACCTCAAAATCTGCCTTGGGAATCCTGCCTTTCTGTGCCATCTGTTCAAAGTAAGAAATCAGCGATGAGAGGAACGTCTGGGGGACTTTCATAATAAATGGTGCTGTTTCCTCATAAATCTGCGGAGCCCGCAGACCAATGGAGAGTCTCACAAAGTCAGGAGTTATCCTCTTCATATACTCTCTCATATACATTTCCAGATCATGCCGTAGTTCCCACCGGACATCCTGAAATACATCCGGCGTAAAATCCGCCCGCCACTTTTCCTGCTCAATACCGCTCATAACGATACTTTTCTTATTCTGAAACTTCCGAAACAGAGTACATTCATTCACCCCTGCGGAATTGGCGATGTCTTTTGTAGTCGTTGCCATGTATCCTTTATCCCTTACCAGAGACATCGCCGCATCAATAATTTTTTGACCAGTCTCGTCCATATGTATCATCCCTCTCCGTAATGCAAGTATTTACTTTCATTTTAGAATCTCTCGTCAAAAAAGTCAAGGCCGGAGAACTGATATCTCATCATTCTCCGGCCTTTCATGCTATTTGGATTTTAATTCTGTAAGTAATTCTTCAATATTGTCAAGACAAGCCCCGCAGATGCTTCCTGCGCCGGTTGCGTCTTTGACTGCGTCCACTGTTGTGGCACCGTCTTCATAGGCATCCATTATTTCTCCCACGGTCACATCGACACATGGACAGATAATATCGTCACGGTCCATTCCTTCCACCTCCATAAATAAGATAGGAATATTATGGGCATAAACTTCGCGGAATATACACTATTTATTCTGAACTTTCTCAAGCAGTCCCTTTTTCCTCAGTCTTTCGTTGGCTGCATTCCTTAAAAGTGCATAAATAACGGAACAGGCCGGGATACTGATAAACATTCCGGCTACTCCGGCCAGATTGCCGCCGACGGTCACCGCAACTAATACCCAGATAGCAGGAAGACCTACGGAATTCCCCACCACATGTGGATAAATAAGATTTCCCTCGATTTGCTGCACAACGACAAACATGATAACAAAAATAACCATCTTAAACGGACTTACCATAAAAATCAAAATCGCCCCCAAAGTGCTTCCGATGAATCCTCCCAAAATAGGAATCAGTGAAGTCACGCCGATAAACATGGCGATCAGCATGGCATACGGCAGGCGGAGAATATTCATGCTGATAAAAATGATCGTGCCCAGAATCACGGCTTCCGTACACTGGCCGGACAAAAAGCTTGAGAATGCCTGATTGCACATATTTCCAATGTATACGATACGGTCCGCATAGGATTCTTTCAGATAAGAGTATAAAAGTTTCTTCGTCTGAAGTACCAGTTTCTCCTTTTTCAGCAGTGCATTAACTGCAAAAACCGTGCCGAGCAAAAACGTCACTACCGTCTGAACTGCTGAACTGATGACAGATACCGTAGAGCCCAGAATATTGCTGGCGCTGGTCTGGAAGAATCCCATCAGTTCTGTACTGATCTTATTCCAATCCAAATCGATCTTCATAAGATTCTGTTTAGTGAGCAGAGGATTGTCGGAAACATTCTGTAAGAAATCTTTGATTTCGTTCACAAATCCGGGGATGCTGGATGCCAGGCTGTAAAGCGTATTGGCAAGCTCCGGAAGAATGAGAAAACTGATCAGCGCCAGGACGCCAATAATACATAAAATGGCCAGAATCAGGCTCAGTGCCCGCTTTCCTTTTTTCACCTTCGAAAACAGTTTCGTTTCAAAAAATCTCATCGGCACATTAATAATAAACGCCATACAACCCCCGATAATAAACGGGAAGATTACTGAGACTAAATAGGAGAATGCCTTCAATATGTAGCTTATATTGCTGACACCCAAATAAAGAAGTACTCCAAACGCCACAAGACCAAAGAAACCCTGCGTGTTTTTATTATAAAATTTCATATGATACAGCTCCTTTTAAAAGATATTAAATAATTATACCGAAAATAAAAACAGATATCCAGACATATTTAAAAAGATTCGGTTTCTTGTTGTGCTTCTAACTTTTTCCATGGTAAAATAAAGATGTACAAAATGCGAAATGGAGAATATATGCCAATGAACATTTACACTTTTAACAATAATCGGAACTCATCCGAAGATCATATAAAAACATTAAAAGACATCGCTTCAGAGCACCACTATAACATTCATATATTTAAATATACAAATAAAGACGAATTAGTATTTGATCTGTCATCTCACCCGGAACGGGCGGATATTATTTTCCTGAGAATATCCAAAAGCAAGGACGATGAGATTACAGGTCTCGAAGCAGCGAAAAGTCTCCGCAAGCTTTGCTGTCATGCACTGCTCATTTTTATCTCTGCCAATAAACAGCTGGCTGCAAATACTTTCCCGACGTTTCCTTTTTACTTTTTCTATCTCAAATATCTGACTCTGGAACAGTTTGAACCAGTATATTTAAAAGCCCTCTCACTGGCCGAAAGGAGGCGGAACAACCTGTTTCAGTGCGGCAGCGGCGCGGATGAACATTACATACCTCTGAATGATATTTACTACTTTGAAATCTTTCAGAGAATTACAACTGTATACCACAGCAACACCAGCTTTTCATTCTATATGTCCATGTCCAGGCTGGAAAAAGAATTAACACCGAAAGGATTTCTGCGCATTCACAGGTCTTTCCTTATAAATATGCGCCATATTGACCAGATTACTGACCGCACGGTACGGCTGACGAATGGATTTACTCTGCCCATAGGAACCACATATCTAAGTCAGGTACGAAAAATGCTGTCACAGCTTAAAATCTACACCCTATAAGAATTAAGAAGGTGATATTATGTTTTCAATCTGCTTTTGTGATGATACTCCTGCGACACTGCAAAAATACATAGAACTTTTTGAGCTGATCGCCGAGAGACATCAGATCCCTGTCAGTATTCGGGCATTTTCTTCGGGCAGGGAGCTTCTTGCTTACATGGAGAACCCAAACCACTTTTTTGATCTTTATTTTGTTGAAGCCGGACTGAAAGACATTAACGGAATTGACACGGTTCTCCATATTCACGAGCATGATCCGTTGGGACTTGTGATTTTTCTCGGAGTCCGCGCGGAATGTGCCAGTGACTGTTTTGCCGCTTACCCTTTCAATTACATTATCAAGTCAAAGCTGAACTTTATCAGGGGTGAATCTGTTTTTCTCAACGCCTACTCGGTCTTCAAGCAGAAAAAGAAGCCGTATATCGTCTGTAAAAACCGGACCACGTTCCAGTGCATTCAGCTTTCCGATATTTCTCATTTTGAGACTCTCGGGCGGCTCGTAGTTGTACATTTTAAAGAACAGAGTTTTGAATTTTATTCTAAACTCAATATTATAGAACAGTCTGTGAAAAACAAAGGTTTTATCCGTGTCCATCGTTCTTACATCGTAAACCTCTCCTATATTTCAGATGCGGACAGAGAAAATATCTTCCTGACAGGCCACGAAACTCCCGTTCCAATCGGCCAGGTTTATCTTGACCATGTCCGCAGGGAGACTTATCCGTTTTTTTCTGTTAATTCTTCCAGTTTGTCTGTCAAATAGAACAAGGACTTTTGCACATTGTTAAAATAAGAGTGCAAAAGTCCTTGTTTTGTTATTTGTTCTTTCTATTTTTATGTAACAATAAAGTCAGTATTCCTCCGCCTGCCGCCAGCATCACAAAGGCCATGGAGAAATCTGCAGTGTCACCGGTTTTAGCAGTGGATTCTTTACTGCTTCCGCTTCCTGTGATCACTTCTCCATTTTTATTACTTTCCAGTATTTCCTCTCCTTCCCACGAATAATTTCCTGTTTCTTTTTTCTTGGTTTTATTGTTCTCCTTCTGTGCAGTACCATTTACTTCTCCAGCATCCTTCTTCCAGGCCGCTTTTAAAGAGAGATCAGCGTGAACCGGCGTCTCAAAATCCCATTTTTGTTCTTTTCCATTCTCATCCTTATAGTACCAGCCTTCAAATATATAACTTTTTCGTTTCGGCTCTTTCGGTTCTACTGCACATTTACCGCCCGGAACAGTCTGAGTTTTCGGGGTAAAATCTCCTCCGTTTGGGTTAAAACTCACCTTATGTTCACCTGTTAAGGTAACCACAACGCTTACTTCTTTCCCTCCCGAAATAAAAAATGTCAAATCGAATGTTCCGGTTCTTCCTTTTTGTTTTGCAGCATTTAGTTTGTTCATCTCTTCATTTTTAATATTAAGTTCTGCATCACTCCTTGTTTCATCTTTTCCTTTTGCTTCACAAAGTTTAATCAGATCTTCCTTGGTAAAAGCAGTACCTCCAGTTTTATGAACCGCATTGTTGGCAGCGATGGAGGCATCAAATTTTCCGGGTTCCGGGTTCTTAGCTCCATCTGTCCCATGATCTCTTAGATGAACTGTAATGGTAATTTCTGTTCCCTTTGCAGTTTGAAAAGTCAATGAAAAGTTTCCGGTTTCCCCGGCTGTTTTTGCTTTATTTAATGATGTTAGCTGATCCGGGTCTGAGAAAACGATTTCTTCTGCTGTCAACTCTTTCCCGCTTTCGTCAAATGCCTTGACTCTGGACAACTCTTTCAGCTGACTTCCAGTAAATCCTTCTCCTCCTGTTTTACTGATGATATCCATTCCTTTCATACTCTCGGTTTGATCCGGAGCCTCCGAAGTCTCATCATATTTAACTAAAGATACCTTGACCGTCACTGCACTCCCATCGTTAGCGAAATAGGTCAGATCAAATACGCCGGACTTTCCAGAAGTCTTCGCTTGATTAATTTTCCGGAATTGCTCCAGATCTACTGTAAAATCATCCGGTAATATCGTATTTCCTTCTGTGTCTTTTCCTTTCACTTCCCCATATTTTTTTAGCTGTTCTTTGGTAAAAGGATCTCCGCCTGTATCTTTCTCAAAATCATTGGCTCCAATAGTTGATATTGAATTTTCTGAACCCATCTCAGATGTATCTGTTCCATGGTCTCTTAAAAATACGGTCACCGTTACTTCTGTACCACTTAGTGTTTGAAACGTTAATGGAAAATTTCCGATTTCCCCGGTGGTTTTTGCTTTATTTATAGCTGTCAGCTGATCCTGATCTGAAAAAAGAATATCTACTGCCGGCACTTCTTGTCCATTTTCATCAAATGCCTTTACTCTGGACAACTCTCTAAGCTGTTTCTCCGTAAATCCTTTTCCTCCGGTTTTGGAAATGATATTCATTCCTTTGATCGTTTCTCCAGTGTCTGTATCTTCCGTAATTTCATCATATCCGACCAGAGAAACTTTGACTGTCACTTGTTTTCCATCTTTGGATGTATAAGACAGATCAAATATGCCTGTCTTTCCAGAGGTTTTTGCTTCATTAATTTTTTGAAACTGATCCAAATCTACTGTAAAATCGTCGAGTGAAATCGTATTCCCCTCTTTATCTTTTCCTTTTACTTCCCCTAATTTTTTCAGCTGTTCTTCTGTAAAAGGATCCCCTCCTGTATTGGTTTCAAAGTCATTAGCTCCAATGGTTGGAATTGGATTATTGGGTTCAAATTCTGCGGAATCTGTTCCATTACCTCTTAGAAAGATGGTCACCGTAACCTTTGTTCCATTTGGTGTTCTAAACGTCAATGGAAAATTTCCAATTTTCCCAGAAGTTTTTGCCTGATTAATATTCTGTATTTGTCCGGCATCTGTAAAAGTCAGTTCTCCTTCCATGAAGCTTGTTCCGTTCTCACGCTTTCCATTGACCTTGGCAAGCTCCTTCAGCTGGCTTTCACTAAAGCCAGCTCCGCCAGTTTTACTGATAATATTATTAGCTCCAATCTGTTCTTTTGTGTCATTCGCAATGGTATTTTCATCTCTGAATGGACCGAAATATATTTTCGTATAAAACTTTTCTACAGAAATTGGAGAAGCTGAAGGAAAAGGCGTATGTTTTGTAAAATTATAATCTGTTTCTGAGGTACCATCCTGTATATACCCTTGAAAACCGGTATCCGGACTGGCTATGACATTTGTTATAGTTCCTTGTGGTTTATTGTCCGGAGGCGTTCCGCAGCCTATGCCCGGCATATTGGTGCTCTTATCACCCAACGCTGTAACAACAGTATCTCCTCCGCTGATAACAACATTAGACACATTAACATTTGCACCATATGTGCCATCTTCAGCTCCGGTATGTCCACCGGATCCTATTCCCGCTGCATTGGTTCCTCCACTGGCATAAATATTCCCTCCTGTAATATATATACCATCTGTCGGAGTCCAGGATCCGCTCCCGATCCCTGCACAGCTGACACCTCCGCTTGCTGTCACGATTCCTCCAGAAATCCGGATATTTTTTGTATACCCTTTTCCGACACACCAACTGGCACACGCACTTCCAATAGCACAATTATGTTCTCCTGCCTGTGCTGCAATAATTCCTCCTTTTATATATAAATTACTAAAGCCGGTTAAATCGGCCTTTTCTCGATTTACAACTGTGCTTCCAATAGCGGTTACATGGACCGTAGTACCTCCGACTTCCAGACTCCCGCATGTTTCCTTCCTGCATTTATGCCCTTGTTCTTTGCTGTGTTCGCACTGAAGAATTAAAGCCGTATTATCCATTCCGTCTTTTACTAAAGCCCCATAATCTCTTTTCTCACAGGAAAGTTTATTTTCTCCAATCAAGGTAATCGTCACATTGGCGCGGGATACAGTCACACAGTTTTCACTTCGGGTTTTATTTGTAATACTCAGATGATCAAAGATGATATCTGTAGTAACTCCTGGATCTACGATAATTTTATTGACTGCTGTCGTTCCCGTGATTCGATAACCCTTCGTATTTAAACGGCTCTCTTCCTGGGCCAGCCCTCCGCCTGCCGCTCCGGTCGCTTTGATCCGGACACTTTTTTTACTCACATCCAGCAGTGTCCTTGAATCTTTCGCAAGGGATTTTAAAGTTTTCTTTTTTTTCTTTGGAAGTTTAGTTTCTTCCTCCTGCTCTATTTCTGCCGTACTGCTCATTTCAGTTTTCTGCTCCTCATCTGATGCAGACTGGTCCTGCTGTTCTTGCTCCGCTTCCTCTGTATTTTCTTTTGCAGACAAGGCTCCTGATCCTGCTGCCAGGACAGCCGTCAGCAAACAAATCAAAACCGTATTCCAAACCTTTCTCTTTTTCTGCATGGTTCTGCTCCCTCCTAATTTTTTAGTCAATGACAGGCATTTTCCCAATATCGACCTTAGATGGTCCGGCGAAAAACAGGATGGTTAGAAATCTTTACAAAAAAATAAGAAACATTTTTTGTTTCTTATTTTGGAACTTTCCGGTACCTAAACAGCCTCTGACTGCCGTCTCTGCTGACCAGATGCAATATAAACGTATTTTTTTGTGAGGGAAAATATAAAATCTTTTTCTGGGGATCATAGCTCTGCGCTGATACCCGTTTCCCGTCTTCCCCAAGCAGATAAGTCTTTTGATAATCAATACTGCCGCCCGCACGGATCACGATATGCCCGGACTCTCTGTCTTCCCCTACATGTTTCAGAGATACCGACGGTCCTGGACTTTTACGGACCGGCTCCGGTTCAGGCTTCGGAATACGGATACCCTTTAAGCTGCTTGTCTCCAGCATGATATTCGGGGTCTGAACAGACTGAAAACTGTGGGAAGGCAGTGTATCCCTGTTCAGCAGCAGAATTCCCGCGGCTCCGGCTCCGCAGGCTGTCATTACTCCGGCAATGACCTTCTTTGCCATAAGCGCATGTTTTGCAGATTCTGCTTTTCCCATCTCTGACAGCGAACCTCGGAGCACCGGATACAAAGAGAAAAAGCCGAAACTGCGGAGTCCTAACGCCTCTCTGTCTTCCTTTGGCAGGGCTTCAATCTGTTTTTTTAAATTCTTTCTTCCGTGGTACAAAAGATTTTTCACTGCATTGACATTACAGTCAAGAATCTCAGCGGCTTCTTTCATTTTCAGCTGCTGAATCACGCTTAAAATCATGGCTGCTCTCTGTTTTTCAGGAAGCTTCCGAATACATTCATTCAGAATCTGCGCCTTCTCATTCTGTAGAACCACATCCTGAGGCTGCATGCTGTCTTCTATCAAGCTTTTGACAAACTCAATCTTTTCATCTCCGATGATGTCCGGTCTCTGTTTTCTGACAGACTTGAGGCAGCAGTGATAGGTAATCCTCCTAAGCCATGCGTAAAAAGCCATATTATTTTTTAAAATCGGGAGAGAATGATAGACCTCCAAATATACTTCCTGGATAATATCTTCCACCTCGTTTTGATCCTTGCAGAAATTGGATACAAAATTTCTGGTCATATCATATGTACTGTGATACAGGTACCCAAAAGCCTGTTCATCCCCTTTTTTTGCCCTCTCTACGTAAGGACACAGTTTCTCATAAGTGTTTTCTCTCTCCATTTTTCGACTCCTCTTTGATTTATTGTTACTATAAAATAATTATTTTAGAAAAGCAAGTGCAAAAAATGGAATCATTTTGTAATATATAGGCAGACCAAAAGAGACTGCCGGCTCAGCCAACAGTCTCTTCAACTTATCTTTTGTTATGCCCAAGATGCCGTTCCCCGCAATTTTGACTCCTAGCCACAGCTAGGTGGGTTTCCTCATCCTGCCTTCTACCTTCCACCGTATTGTGGCTTGGTATCCAGCCGGATATTCGGAATCCCGTTCAAATAGTTGTAGGTTCAAAATAGCAGGCGTTATCGAACACCCCAGGCCGTTTATTCCGTTTCTTTACAAGTTATTATACATGAAGTATGTGAGAGTTTCAAGAAGTACATACATGAAATTCTAGCCAATCGCCACAGGACCTGTTTTCTCAAAAGGAGAAATGCGGTCATAACCGCTGATATCCTCTTTTAAGTCTCTTTTCAAATAGCGAAATGTCTCCTTTTCTCCCTTTTCAGCATACATTGTCAAAAGCATCATCAGATAATCTTTGGAAGCCTCATGCATGATGGATGCCCCGATTCCGTTATTAAAATACTCCAGAGGGCTCTCTTTTGTAAAATCATTTTTTTTGTAGATTTTCCCGGCGCTGATTCTGTCCACTAACATCTCCGCCATATATTTTTTCGGAATTTTCATCCCTACCAGACCCTTGGCATCAGGATTCAGGCTGTAATCGATCCAATACTCAAAATGATGCCTGTTCCTTCCTTTATGGTGCAGCCATGCCCTGGATATCCCGTATTTCCTTCGTTCAATGTTGTTAGGGCTTTGATTTCCCTGGTAGTATTTCGCCCCCGGAATAAATTCCGTCGGAGAATACTTTGACATATCGTGCATGATACCCTGGCAGTAAAGTCCCACCTTAAAACAGCCTTTGGCCACAAGGATTTTATGTTTTGTAATTGTCTTAAAGTGTCCTAAAATATGCATAATCAAACTCCCAGCACAGCAATCCCGATACATCCCGACAGCACGATCAGAAAAATCGGATGTATGGATTTTCCCCGTTTCTCTGCTACTTTATTTATTATATATAATATAACAAAAAGAATCACAGATTTAAAGTCAATGGAAGAAACTATTTTTTGAAGATGAAGTTCCCCGTCTTTTAAAAACGCCACCTGAAACACAGACAGAGTCGCCGCACAGATTAATCCGGCCACCACCGGACGGATGCCGTAAAATCCCGCCTCCACATGACGGTTGTTTTTAAAACTTTCCAATACTCTGGCAACGAGGATAATAATGACCACCGACGGCAGCACAAGGCCGAATGTGGCGATCAGGCTTCCGGGGATACCTGCGATATGAAATCCCGAATAAGTCGACATGTTGACGCCGATGGCTCCCGGCGTGGATTCGGAAATTGCCAGCATATTTACAATATCTGCGTGGGTAAACCAGTGAAAACGGTCCGCCATGCTGTATAGAAACGGCAGCGTGGCAAGCCCGCCCCCAAGCGCAAACAGTCCGGTCTTAAAAAATTCAATAAACAGCTTCAAAAGGATCATTTTCTGTCTCCTCCTTTCCGCACTTTCCCGCAGAGCAAAAGACCTAAAACAGCGCCGATGATCACATAGATCACAGGATTGTTCATGACAAAGACCATGCCGAAAAATGTGGCCGCAAATATCATGCCGGTGAGCCAGTCCACGACTCCGCCTTTTACCATTTTCCTGATACTGTTGATCATCAGAACGCAGACACAGACCCGGATGCCCCAGAACGCACTCTGCACCGCTTTCAGTTCACTGAAATTGGTCATAAAAGCCGCTATGATCATGATAATGATCAGCGAGGGCGCCGTAAATCCTAAAGTAGCCGTGATGCCTCCTCTGATTCCCTTCAGTTTGTATCCAATAAACGTGGAGGTATTGACAGCGATGACTCCGGGCGTACACTGCCCTACCGCAAAATAATCCATGACTTCTTCACTCGTCGCCCAGCCTTTGTTCCGGACAACCTCCCGTTCGATCATCGGGAGCATGGCATAGCCTCCGCCGAATGTGAATGCACCCATCTTAAAAAAGGTTAAAAACAGTTCCTTATATTCTTTCAACTCGCTGATCCGTCCTTCCCATTAAGTTTTCTTTTTATTATACGGAAAAAATGCGAAAAAAACCAGAGACAAAACCAAACTGGCTTCGTCTCCGGAAATGAAAACATATTACAGGTTTGTGTATCCCATCATCTGAAGGTCCACTTCTCTCGCTGCTTCCCGTCCTTCGCGGATTGCCCACACGACCAATGACTGGCCCCGGTGCATATCTCCCGCGGTAAACACGTTTTTAACGTTGGTGCGGAAAGAATCCGGCTCTGTGGCTACATTGGTGCGTTCATTTACCTTCACACCAAATGCATCGGTCACATAGGATTCACTTCCGAGGAATCCGGCAGCGATCAGCACAAGATCCACTGGAATTTCTTTCTCTGTCCCCGGCACCTCTGCCATTGTCATCCGGCCGGTTTTCTCATCCTTTTTGCTCTCAAGCTTTATGATAACGGCTTTCGATACCTCACCCTTTTTGTTTTTCTTAAATTCTTTTACGGTCGTCTGATAGGTTCTCGGATCATGACCAAATACGGCGATGGCTTCCTCCTGGCCGTAGTCTGTCTTGCAGACTCTCGGCCACTCCGGCCACGGATTATTCTCTGCGCGCTCATCCGGGAGCTTCGGCATCATTTCCAGCTGGATGACACTCTTGGCTCCGTGGCGGACAGAAGTACCCACGCAGTCATTTCCCGTGTCGCCTCCTCCGATGACCATGACATTCTTTCCCTTGGCACTGATATAAGTATTGTCTTTCAGTCCGCTGTCCAGCAGGGCTTTCGTGGTGGATTTCAGGAAGTCTACGGCAAAATAAATGTTTTTGGCATCCCTTCCCGGAACTTCGATGTCTCTCGGATGGGAGGAACCGCATGCCAGGATAATGCTGTCATATTCTTTTTTCAGCTGTTCCGCCTTGATATCTTTTCCCACATCTGCATTCGTCTTAAATAAAATGCCTTCTTCTTCCATGATTTTTATCTTCCGGTCCACGATCTGCTTTTCCAGCTTCATGTTTGGAATCCCATACATCATCAGTCCGCCGACCCTGTCGGAACGTTCATAGACTGTAACCTGATGTCCTCTCTTGTTCAGCGAGTTGGCCGCCGAAAGCCCGGCGGGTCCGGAACCGATAACAGCGACCTTTTTCCCGGTCCGGCTCTTTGGCGGTTTTGCATCCGCAAGTCCGTTGGCATAACCGTATTCAATAATGCTCAGCTCATTCTGCTTGGAGCAGACCGGTTCACCGTTGAGGCCGCAGGTACAGGCCGCCTCACACAGGGCAGGGCAGACCCTGCCTGTAAACTCCGGAAACGGATTGGTTTTTTTCAGCCTCTCAAATGCCTGTTCCCAGTTTCCGGTATAAATCAGGTCGTTCCACTCCGGCACCAGGTTATTTAACGGACACCCGGACGCCATACCGCCGAGCATCAGTCCTGACTGGCAGAACGGTACGCCGCAGTCCATGCATCTGGCTCCCTGTCTCTGCTGTTCTTCGGTCGGGAGGGGAATATGGAATTCATTATAGTGTTTGATTCTCTCTTTAGGCTCCTCCGCCCTTGCGTCTTTTCTCTCGTAATCTATAAATCCGGTTGGTTTTCCCATTGGTCTGTCCTCCTACTTAGCGTTCTCATAAAATGCTTCGATCTGCGCCTGCTCACTGCTGAGTCCCCGCTCTTCCATCTGTACGATCAGGTTCAGCATCCGTTTATAGTCTACCGGCATGATCTTTTTAAACTTCGGCAGAAATTCCTCAAAGTTTCTAAGGATTTTCTTTCCTTTTTCGGAGTTGGTATAAGCCACATGTTCTTTCAGCATTTCTTTGACTTCAAGTACGTCGTATTTGGAGGTGATCGTTTCGATGGTCACCATCTCCTTGTTGACATTCATATAAAGGGAACTGTCCTCATCTAAGACGTAAGCGATGCCTCCGCTCATGCCCGCCGCAAAATTCTTTCCTGTCTCACCCAGGACTAAGACACGGCCTCCGGTCATATATTCACATCCGTGATCACCCACGCCTTCCACTACGGCAGCAGCACCGGAATTTCTGACACAGAACCGCTCTCCCGCAACTCCGTTGATAAATGCTTTGCCGCTGGTAGCCCCGTAGAGTGCCACATTTCCGACAATGATGTTTTCTTCCGGTTTAAACTTGATGCCGGCCGGCGGATATACTACCAGCTTTCCTCCGGACAGTCCTTTTCCGAAGTAGTCGTTGCTGTCCCCGACAAGCTCCAGCGTGAGGCCTTTCGGAATAAACGCCCCGAAGCTCTGCCCTCCTGCACCGCTGCATTTTACAGTATACATATCATCAGGCAGCGTGTTTTCTCCCCATCGCTTCGTAATCTCGGAACCGAAGATCGTTCCAAAGGTACGGTCGATGTTTGTGACATCCAGCTCGATGCTCTTTCTCTGCTTTTTCTCAAGTGCAGGTTTTAATTGTTTCAGGAGAACCGTCTCATCTGCTACTTTATCCAGCTTAAAATCATAGACTTTTTTATGGGTATAATCAATCTTTTCTGCCTTGGCATAGGAAGTATCAAGGATTCTTGACAGATCAATGTGTCTGTCTTGTGTCTCTTTTGTCGGCTTTAACAGATCGGTGCGTCCAACCAGCTCATCGATGGTGGCCACGCCCAGCTTCGCCATATATTCTCTCAGCTCCTGTGCTATAAAACGCATGAAGTTGACCACATATTCCGGTTTTCCGGCAAAACGTTTGCGGAGTTCCGGATTCTGTGTCGCAACACCCACCGGGCAGGTATCCAGATTGCAGACACGCATCATCACACATCCCAGCGTCACAAGCGGCGCCGTCGCAAATCCGAACTCCTCTGCACCCAGCATGGCGGCAATGGCCACATCCCGTCCGCTCATAAGTTTTCCATCGGTTTCCAGTACAACCTTGTTCCTTAAATCGTTCATGATCAGATTCTGGTGCGCCTCAGCAAGCCCCAGTTCCCACGGAAGTCCCGCGTTGTAAATAGAGTTCCTCGGTGCGGCTCCCGTACCTCCGTCATAACCGGAGATCAGAATAACCTGGGCACCGGCCTTTGCGACACCGGATGCCACCGTACCGACTCCCGCTTCGGAAACAAGCTTCACGGAAATCCTTGCGTCTCTGTTGGCATTTTTGCAGTCATAGATCAGCTGTGCCAAGTCCTCGATTGAATAAATATCGTGATGGGGGGGAGGCGAAATCAGCCCCACTCCCGCCGTTGAATGACGGGTCTTTGCAATCCACGGGTAAACCTTCTTTCCGGGGAGGTGCCCCCCTTCTCCAGGTTTTGCTCCCTGGGCCATCTTGATCTGGATTTCTTTTGCACTTACAAGGTACTCGCTGGTCACACCGAACCTTCCGGATGCTACCTGTTTGATGGCAGAACAGCGGTTCTTTCCGTCTCTTCCCACCGTCAGCCGTTCCGGGCGTTCTCCGCCCTCTCCGCTGTTGGACTTGCCGCCCAGCATATTCATGGCAATGGCAAGAGTCTCATGAGCCTCTCCTGAGATGGAACCGTAAGACATGGCTCCTGTCTTAAATCTCTTTACAATGGAATCCACACTTTCCACCTTATCCAGAGGAATTCCCTTTGAAGGATAGTTAAACTCCATCAGGCCTCTTAAATTTCCGGGCTCTAATTCCTCATCGATCATATGGGTATACTTCTTAAAAGTCTCGTAATTTCCTGTTCTCGCCGCCATCTGAAGCGTATGGATCGTCTGCGGATTATAAAGATGCTGTTCCTTTCCGCTTCTAAACTTGTGGCTTCCTGTGCTCTCCAGCATCAGGTCATTTTCCAGTCCCAGCGGATCAAATGCAGATGAATGTCTGATGTCCACATCTTCTTCGATATCTTTTAACGTAATTCCTTCCACACGGCTGACGGTATTGGTAAAATACTGATCAATCACCTTAGAATCAATGCCGATGGCCTCAAAAATCTGAGATCCCTGATATGACTGGATCGTGGAAATCCCCATCTTGGATGCAATTTTGATGATTCCGTGAAGGACTGCGTTTGTATAGTCTTCCACAGCCGCATAATAATCCTTGTGCAGCAGGTTATCGTCGATCAGTTTCTGAATCGCCTGCAGTGCCAGATATGGATTTACCGCACAGGCTCCGTAGCCAAGCAGCGTGGCAAAATGATGGACTTCTCTCGGCTCTCCGCTCTCCAGGATCAGAGCTACGGAAGTCCGTTTCTTTGTCTTAATCAGATGCTGGTGCATGGCCGATACCGCAAGCAGAGACGGAATCGCCACATGGTTTTCATCCACTCCCCTGTCAGACAGGATAATGATATTTGCTCCGTCCCTGTAAGCACGGTCTGCTTCCACAAACAGGCGGTCCAGCGCCTTTTCAAGGGATGTATTTTTATAATAAATGATCGGAAGCTCCGCAACCTGGAAGCCTTCTGTCTTCATATTCTTGATCTTCAGCAGATCTGTGTCCGTGAGAATCGGATTGTGGACTTTCAGCACCTGGCAGTTCTCCGGTTTCTCTTCCAGAATATTTCCGTCTTTTCCGACATAAATCGTGGTAGAAGTCACAAGTTCTTCCCTGATCGCGTCGATCGGCGGATTGGTTACCTGTGCAAACAGCTGTTTAAAGTAATTAAACAGCGGCTGATGCTTCTTTGAGAGAACCGCCAGCGGGGAATCTGTACCCATGGCCGCGATCGCCTCAGAGCCGTTTAACGCCATCGGCTGAATCGCGGTTTTTACTTCCTCATAAGAATATCCGAATGCCTTTAAGAGCTTTTCTCTCTGCTCTGTCTCATAAGACGGAACCGGAATATTTGGTATCTTTAAATCTTTGAGTTCTGTGAGATTGCTGTCAAGCCATTCTCCGTACGGCTCTTTTCCCGCATAAGATTCTTTGACCACATCGTCGTCAATGACTTCTCCTTTGACCGTATCCACCAGGAGCATCTTCCCGGGACGCAGTCGTTCTTTCACGAGGATCTTGGTAGGGTCAATGTCCAAAACTCCGATCTCGGAGGACAGGATCAGCTGGTCGTCATCTGTAATATAATACCTGGAAGGACGCAGGCCGTTTCGGTCGAGCACAGCTCCCACCTGGTCTCCGTCGGTGAAAAGAATAGAGGCCGGTCCGTCCCACGGCTCCATCATCGTCGCATAATACTGGTAAAAATCCCTTTTCTTCTGACTGATGACCTTATTGTTTTCCCACGGTTCCGGTATCGTGATCATGATCGCGTGCGGCAGGGCCATTCCGCTCATCACAAGGAATTCCAGGGTATTGTCAAGCCGTGCAGAGTCGGACCCGTTCGGATTGACCACCGGGATCACCTTATGCATCTGGCCTTTCAGGTACTTGGATTCCATATTTTCTTCCCTTGCCAGCATCTTATCTGCATTTCCGCGGATCGTGTTGATCTCACCGTTATGTACGATGAACCGGTACGGATGCGCTTTCTCCCAGCTCGGAGTCGTATTCGTACTGAAACGGGAATGAACGAGGGCGATGGCAGATTCGTAGTTTGGGTCCTGAAGGTCTTTAAAAAATGTTCTGAGCTGTCCCACAAGGAACATTCCCTTATATACGATCGTCCTGCTGGACAGGGAAATCACAAAGGTCTCTTCGTTGCTCTGTTCAAATACTTTCCGGACAATGTACAGCCTGCGGTCAAATTCCAGTCCTTTCTCTGCGTCCTCCGGCTTTTCGATAAATGCCTGGAGAATCTTGGGCATACATTCAATGGCTTTTTTGCCCAAAACCGTGCTGTCGGTCGGCACTTCCCTCCATCCGAGGAACTTCATGCCTTCCTTTTCCACGATGATCTCAAACATCTTTTTGGCCTGCTGTACTTTCAGCTCGTCATTTGGAAAGAAAAACATGCCGACTCCGTATTCTCTCTCTCCCCCGATTCCAATACCAGACTCTTTACATGCCTTTTCAAAAAATTTGTGGGAAATCTGGAGCATAATGCCGACACCGTCTCCGGTCTCCCCGGCCGCATCTTTTCCTGCCCGGTGTTCCAGGGTCTCAACAATCTTTAATGCGTTATCGACCGTGGTATGACTTTTGATTCCCTTAATATTGACACAGGCACCGATCCCGCAGTTGTCATGCTCAAAGCTGGAATCGTATAGCCCGGGTGTGTTGTCTCTTTTGATCGTCATAAATCTCTTCCTTTCATTCAGCAGTTTGGAAATGTTATTTTTTGTAGAATTCCTACGTTGGAATCTATCATACAAAAATATATTCGTCTTGTAAAGCGTTTTTTTCTTAAGTTATCTGATTATTTGATTATTTATATATTTTTTTATAATTATCAGAATATTTTACAGGATAATTTCTCCATTCAATGACAAAAAGAAACAGCCGGGACATCAACTGTCCCGGCCCTGATTATGTATGTTGTATAAATACATCTAATATGTTTGCAAAAGAGTTCTCAACCCTATTTTAAAAGGGAACTTTTTCATATATTCCTTTTAAAACAGCTTCTTCAATAATATGTCCGTCCATCTGTTTCCATAATTCGTTTAGGTAAAAACCATTTTCTATACATAATTTTTTATCCAATGCAAACACATGGAGTTCATATGTATGTGATTTATCTGGTGGTGTCATCCCCCCATAATAACTGGATTGTTTTCTGCTCTGTTGGTTTCCTTGTATACTTATCCAACTATTGGCTCCTTGTATAAAGTCTGTAGCCGTCTGACTTTCGTTTTCTTTTAATTCATTGCGAAGTAAATTTGCTCCCAACCAATGTATCCATTGAAAGCCAGTAACAGCATATGCGTCCTTATCTTCAAGTATAAAAGCAAAGGATATCGTATTTTTGGGAGCTTCTTCAATTTTAAAAGGCAATGAATACATTGGAATATTATTTTCATTAAAATTCGTACCATATCCACCATATTTTTTTTCAATAATTCCATTAGAGATTCCTACACTTGAAATATACATAAATTCTCCTCCTTGTATATCATTTAATTTAAGATATATGATAACAAGGGGGAAATAAAACGTAAATTACCCACTTTTTTGTAGGTATCAGTCTGGTATAACGTGTTTCTCAGTTAATTCATTTTCTTTTCCATTTTTCTTTAAATATTCAATCCCTATATGTTGCATAATTCGTAATGCTTCTAGTATTTGATTCCCCATATCTTCTGTCAAAAAATACTCAACATGAAGTGGATAACCAGCAAATGTTTTTTTATCAACAAATCCATAATCTACAAGTTCCTTTAAATGTTCCAAAAGCATTTTTTGTGTAATTCCATCAATATCACTCTCTAATTTAGACAAAGAAGTAGCCCCTAATCGTAAACGCCATAAAATAATTGGCTTCCATTTTCCCTTTATCATATCATGAACTAATTCCAAAGGGCATGTATATTCATCTCTTAATTTCATTGGACATCAGCTCCTATAAGTCACATTGGTAAAACAAATAATCTGTACTTGTAATAACATTAGCAAATTTCTGATTTAAAGAAGCCATAAATATGCTTTGGACAGTATCTGCTGGGATATAGTCTCCATTCCATTCTAATTCCTTGGTTGCACAACCATCTGATATTAGTGTAAGTTCATAGCCATAGTCTTTGGCAGCTCTTATAGTTGTGTCAATACACATATGTGTCATCATTCCACAAATGACCAATTCCGTAACCCCATTCTCCACCAGTTTGTTTTGCAAATTCGTTTCATAAAAACTATTTGGATAATGCTTAACAATAACTGTTTCTGTATCTAATGGTTTAATATCATTATGAATTTGTACACCATCTGTATTTGGATTAAAAAATGTTCCATTTATAGACTCATGGCGAATGTAAATAACTAGCAGGTCTTGTTTTCTAAAATCTTTCAATAAATCTTTTATTGCATTCAACGCTACCTCTGGTTTATACAACTGGCACTTTCCATTAGGAAAATAATCATTTTGCACATCAATAATAAGTAATGCTTTTTTCATATTCCCATATCCTTTCTTAATTCTAATCATATGATATAGGATAATAATCCCCAAGTAAATTACTTACTTTTTCGTATATAATAGAGTTTAATAACAAATTCCTTTTTCATCAAGTATCTCCGTCATACAATGCTCTACCATGTAATCTATACCAATTTCTTGCATTATCTTAATTGCTGATAGCATCTTTTCTCCCTGCCCAGTTAAAAAGTATTCCACTTTTAAAGGATATCCATCATATGTTTTTTTATCAATTAAGCCAAAGTGTTTCAATTCACGCAGTTGTTCCAATAGCATTTTTTGAGTTATTCCTGCTATACTGTGATAGAGTTCAGAAAAAGAACATTTTCCATTTCTAAGTTGAAAAATAATTATCGTTTTCCATTTTCCCTTTATCATATCATGAACAAGTTCTAATGGGCATGTATAGTTTTTTCTAAGTTTCATTTTATTATCATCTCCTATGTGGAATATTTTATATGTTTAGGCTCAATATTTCAAAACATATTTTATTTTCGGAAAATATTCTATGATACGGTACCCCTCTGGAGTGAACTTACATATACAAGACTTTTTCTACATTCCAGATACCCGAATAGCTTTTAATCTTTTTCCAGTTCTTTCGTAAGTCTATAAATGGGAAAAGGACAGCCATTTTCAGACTGTCCCTTAAAGAGAAATACGCCGTCAGCAGCAACAATTTTTCACAGCCGACTTCTACTTGCATATCATTAAAAATATCGTTCACCACATCACTCCAATCTGGATTTTAGGTAAAAAAAGCAGTCAATCCTAAGACCAACTGCTTTGTGTTTATGGATATGAAATTATAAATCAGCTAATGACTATTCCTTAACTGATACAGATAATATGAAAGAGTTGTTTAAACATCGGCTTTACTTTCCATAGAATATGTATGAATAAACCATATGCTACAAACGCCATTATGTTCTGAATATTTCCTTTAAAATGTTACATCTTTTCCATAGTAGATGCACTCTAAAACTTTTTCCATGTCATCTACAGAAGTTTCTCTAGGATTAGATCCCGTACATGCGTCTGCCACAGCGCGCTCTGCGATCATCCTCTTCTTCTGGTTGAATTCTTCTTCATTGATTCCAAAATCTTTCAGATTGGAAACAATATTTAATTTCTTATTCATCTCACGGATCGCCTCAATCAGTGAAAGAGTCAATGCCTTATCGGAATTTCCAGGAAGTCCGATTCTCCTTGCGATAGCCGCATAGCGCTCCTCACAAACCTTTGCGTTGAACTGGATCACATATGGCAGATAAATGGCATTTGCACATCCATGGGTGATATGTCCGGTGTCAAATACAGCTCCGGTCTTATGAGCCAGGGAGTGCACGATTCCTAAAAGCGCATTGGAGAATGACATTCCTGCAAGGCACTGCGCATAGTGCATATTTTCACGTGCAGTCATATCTCCCTCATAGGAAGCTTTCAAGTTGTCAAATACCATCTCAATGGCTTCCATTGCCAGCGGATCAGAAAATGGGGAATGCAGGCCTGCCACATATGCCTCAATCGCATGGGTCAGTGCATCCATTCCTGTATAGGAAGTCAGTTTCGGAGGCATTGTCTCTGCCAGCGCAGGATCTACGATCGCAATATCCGGTGTGATCTCAAAGTCTGCCAGCGGATATTTAATACCTGAGCTGTAGTCTGTGATAACAGCAAATGCTGTCACTTCAGTAGCTGTCCCTGAGGTTGACGGGATCGCAAGGAATTTGGCTTTATTCCTGAGCGGCGGAACCGTAAACGGATCTTTTACATCGTCAAATGTTGTCTCCGGATGCTCATAGAAGATCCACATTGCTTTCGCAGCGTCGATCGGAGATCCTCCGCCCATCGCAATGATCCAGTCCGGTTCAAAGTCTCTCATGACTTCCGCGCCTTTAAATACAGTCTCAACAGAAGGGTCCGGTTCTACACCTTCGATTAATTTTGTCTCAATACCTGCTTCTTTTAAATAATCGACAACCTGATCTACAAATCCAAAACGTTTCATAGAACCGCCGCCGAGTACCAAAACAGCTTTTTTTCCATCCAATGTCTTCAGTGTCTCAAGTGATCCTTTTCCAAAGTATAAATCTCTAGGCAGTGTAAATCTTCCCATACGTTATCTCCTTTGCTGCAGAGGATTGAAATGTTGACAACCCTGACCAATGGTTACATTCTTATTGTACTGCTTTGTTAATGTTTTATCAATAAAAATCTGCAACAAAAATACACTCACACAAATGTTCTGATATTGACCATATGACATTGACATTTGTTCTTTCTTACTTTCGCTCCGAAAGATAGGCTTCCATCCCCCGCCTTCTGAGTCTGCACGCAGGACAGTCTCCGCATCCGTCCCCCCTGACTCCGTTATAGCAGGTCAGTGTTTCCTGTCTGATCACATCAAATACGCCCAGATCATCGGCCATTTTCCACGTTTCTTTTTTGTCGATCCACATAAGAGGCGTAATCACTTCAAATTCGTAATCCATCGCCAGAGTCAGCGTCGTCTCCAGAGACGTAATAAATACGTGTCTGCAGTCCGGATATCCGCTGAAATCGCTCTGGGACACGCCGGTCACCAGTACATGAATATCTCTCTGCTTTGCAAATACTGCCGCAAAGGTAAGAAACAGCATATTTCTTCCGTCTACAAAAGAATTCGGCGTACCCGTCTCAGGCGCCTCTTTGTCCACCTCTATATCCGCCCTCGTCAATGAGTTGGGAGCCAGCTGGTTTAAGAGGGCCATATCCAGAATATGATGCTCTACGCCATATTTTTTGCAGATTTCTTTGGCACAGATCAATTCATCCGAATGCTTCTGTCCGTAATCAAAAGAAAGCGCAATGACTTCTTCATATTTTTTCTTTGCCCAGAACAGACAGGTGGTACTGTCCTGTCCCCCACTGAATACTACGACTGCTTTTGTCGGTTTTGACATAATCTTATTCCTCCTCTTATCTGTCTGCGAGCATATAAAAGCGGTTTTCCATGGCAGGATCGCTTTCGAACCGTCCCCTCAGTGTGGAAGTGATGGTCTTTGCCTGATTTTTCTTAATACCCCTGGCGCTCATACAGCTGTGATTTCCTTCGATGAGTACTGCCACATCCTCTGTCCCCGCCACTTTGGAAATGATCTCCGCAATATCCGACCCGATCCGCTCCTGGAGCTGAAGTCTCTTGCCGACCATGTCACAGATCCTTGCAATTTTGCTCAGTCCCAGAATCTTTTCCTTCGGCTGGTAGGCCACAGTGACTTTCATATTGTACATAAGAGCCAGATGGTGTTCGCAGTAGCTGAAAATATCGATATCTTTTACAACGACCATATCCTTATGATTTTTTACAGACAGATCATCTTCAAAGGTTTTGGAGTACATTTCTGCAATCTGGTCATTGCTGTAATTCATTCCCTCAAACACTTCTTCATACATCCTGGCCACACGGTCCGGCGTCTCCTTAAGGCCTTCCCGGTCCGGGTCATCCCCCAGCGCTTCCAGAATTCCTCTGATATGTTTTTTGACTGCTTCTTTATCGATTGCCATAGCTTCTTAGACTCCCTTCCGCTCCGGATCCCAGACAACTTTATGGATCTGGATCTGGAACCTGACTTTATTCATCCTGTGTTCTTTCATAAACTCCACGATCTCATCCGGAGGTATGGCACCGAAAACCGGACTGAAATACACAATCGCCTTTTCACAGAGAGAAAACCGTTCGATGACTTCTTTTGCTTTCTCCAGATCTTCTCTTGTTCCTATCACAAACTTTACCACATCCCAAGGTTTTAATTCTTCCATATTTTCAAGACACATGGACTCCTCCATGCCGCTGGAGGGAAGTTTATAATCCATGGTCATGGAAAGTCTCGCGTCCCGCTCTCTCCATGGACGGATGGGAATACTTCCGTTCGTTTCGATTTCCAGTTCCATCTTTGGAAGTGACAAAATACTGCCGATCAGCCCGCTGATATTTTCATCCAGCAAAGGTTCTCCCCCGGTCAATGTCACCAGATCCACTCCCGACTCCTTTACCATCTGTGACACTTCCGCAGCCGTCATGAGTTCTGCCTCGCCTTTTTTACTGATGGCCCATTTGGTATCGCAGTAGGAACAGTTTAAATTACATCCCCTAAGGCGAATGAACATAGAAAGCCTGCCTGCCTTCTTTCCCTCCCCGTTGATACTCACAAAACTTTCTGCTATCTTAAAAACTTCCATCTCTATTCTCCGTAAATGGCACAGTTATTCGGCGTCTCATATACTTCCACAAAAGATACGTCATAACCGTCCTGTTTGATCCGGTCATAAAAATATCTGGCAAAATTCTCTGCCGTAGGGCGGAATTTCACTTCAATGATCCGGAACTCTTCTTCTCTCAGTGCCTCTATCGTCTTGGCCTTCAGTGTGTCTTTTTCCATGATCAGAGCATGGTCAAACTCGTCTGCAATTTCTTTTACCTTGTCCTTTAATTCGCCGAAGTCTACAACCATCCCCCTGGTCTGGCCCTGTTCTTCTACTTTTTCCTTTTGGATCGTCACCGACAGTTTCCACCGGTGTCCGTGCAGATTTCTGCACTTGCCCTCGTATCCCGCCAGAAAATGTGCGGAGTCAAAAGACGCATGTGTATTTAACTGGTACATGTTGATCCCTTTCTCTCGTTTTCTATTTCTCCTGTTTCAGGCCTCATCCAAAAAAACATGAAACAGCAAAAGACACGCCACCCGCGGTGTCCGTGTCTCTAAGCATTCTTCTAAGACATAAGAAATATGTCTGATCATATTCTCTTATTTTGTCCTAGTTTTGTTTAAAGACAGGATGGTACGAATGAACTGTCTGATATATTTACAATAACTAAATGAGTATAACACAATTTTCATTCAAAAGAAATAAAAATTCCAAGTTTTTCTCCCCAGTCTTCCGTTTTACCTCATGGCTGCTGAAAATAACCGGATCAAGAATTTCCATGTACGGGGATATTCCCTCAGGATCGTTTGTCTGATTTCTTCACAGGCTGCTGCCCCTTTTTCTGTGAAAACAAATGCTCCGTCAGCAGCGCCTCCGATGGCTATGTGTGCATTGGCGTAACCTCCCACAGCAATACGGGCGGCCAAAGCACATCCTCCTGCGGCGTACACTCCTACGGCCAGTCCGCCTATGGCAAAAATACCGAGAGCAGCGCCTCCAATGGCCAGTCCGCCAAGGGCGAGTCCCCCAAAGGCCAGCAGTCCCAGAGATGCCGTTCCTATAGATATCAGCCCCGCAGAGAGCAGACCCATAGAGAAAAGACCTACAGCAAAGTTTCCAATAGCTATGACTCCTTTTGCTTTATACATCCCCCGCCCAAAATTGATATGCACCAGCGGAATCCCGAATACGGTCAGCCTGCTCTTGTATTCATAGTGGAGATTCACAGTCACATAGACCACTTCTTTTTCTCCCGGTGCATTAGAATTTCCAACCAGCTCATCAATGCTGACCTGAAAGATTCTGCTCAGTTCCATCAGTTTATTCATCTCCGGTGTTGTAGTCCCCAGCTCCCACTTAGATACGGTCTGTCTTGACACATTCAGGCGGTTCCCCAATTCTTCCTGTGACCAGCCTTTCTCTTTTCTGAAACGGTTCAGATTTTTATAAAATTCCATAAATGTTCTCCTCTATGCTGTTTTTATTTATCATATAAATTCGGGACCTCTTTTTCCACCAAATGCTGTTGGAAATGTGTCAACTAAAGTTAACATCCACGGTTTTTAGCCATTTTATCTGTATTCTAGGTAATCCAGGAACCGTTTTACCGCAAGAGACATTCCTTTCCTGTCACGGAAAGCCAGCCCGATCTTTCGGCAGGCCGACACTTCTAATTCTTTCGTGACAATCCGGTAAGGAATCCTCTGCAGGATGAGCTTCGGCAGGATACTGATTCCCAGCCCGCTCTCCACCATGGACATGATGGCGTAGTCATCCCATGTTGTAAAATGAACGTTCGGAGTGATGCCGCACCGCTCAAAAATTTCCGATATCTCTGCTTTTGCCCCTTTTTCCAGCAGCATAAAAGGATCATCACATAATGCACCCACAGGAAATTTACTGCATCCGGCCAAAGGATGATGTTCCGGAAGAACAGCCATCAGCTGATCATCTTCTAAAAAAATAGTTTCAAACTCCGGAAGCGTAGGCAGTCTCAAAAATCCACAGTCCACCCGGCCTTCTGTGATCCAGCTTTCTATCTCCGTATAGTCTCCCAGCAGCAGTTCATAATCAATGTTGGGGTAATCTTCCTGAAACTTCTTAATGATATTCGGAAGCCAGTGTGTCGCCACACTTGAAAAAGTCCCGATTCGGATCAGACCGGATTCCAATCCCTTTAACTCATCGGCCTGTGTCTGTAAATTCTGAAACTCATCACACACTCTCTTTGCATACGGCAGCAGCTTCAATCCGTCGGAAGTCAGCCTCACCCCTGAATGTCCCCGTTCCAGAAGGGAGATACCCCACTCTGTTTCCAGATCATGGATCATACGGCTGATCCCTGACTGGGAATAATCCAGTTCCTGGGCGGCCCTTGTAAAACTCCCGGATTCCACGGTTTCAACGAAAGCCATATACTTTTGTATGTTCATATCCATGCCGGTATTCCTCTCCTATCCATCTGATATTGTAATATAAATTATAACAAATATTCGTTTTTGTAATTTATAGTTTTATGTTACAGTAGTATCACAAATGATTCAAGAAAAATCGAGGTGTCACAGTGAAAAAAGCTTATCTGAAATACTTTACCGCATTGCTTCTGTTTGGTTCCAACGGAATCGTTGCTAGTTATATCCTGCTTAACAGCTATGAAATCGTATTTTTAAGAACCCTTATCGGAAGTCTGTTTCTCATTGCAGTTTTTTTATTTTCCGGAAGAAAGCCGCAGGGGTTTCACGATAAAAAACATATTCTTTATATCACCATATCCGGCATAGCGATGGGAATCAGCTGGATGCTTCTGTATGAAGCATATAAAACGGTCGGAGTCAGTATTGCCACCCTTGCATACTACTGTGGTCCGGTCATCGTGATGGCTGTATCTCCTATTGTCTTTCAAGAACACATGACACTAAAAAAACTTTCAGGTTTTGCCGCCGTAATTGCCGGTATGTATCTGGTCAATATAAACGGTTTATTTAAGACCCATGTCTCTGCCGGGCTGATCTTCGGCATCCTGTCAGCTGCCATGTATGCTCTAATGGTTATCTTTAACAAAAAAGCAAAGAGCATTACCGGTCTTGAAAATTCCGCATTTCAGCTGATCATAAGTTTCCTGACTGTAGCTGTCTTCAGGCAGACAAAACAAAGCCTTGATGCTTCGTCTGTTTTCCATAGTCTTTTTCCTGTGCTGTTTTTAGGCATTGTCAACACAGGCATCGGCTGTTATTTTTATTTTTCTTCCATCGGTCGGCTGCCCGCCGGGTCAGTGGCTGTCTGCGGATATCTCGAACCACTGTCGGCTCTCATATTCTCAGCATTTTTTCTCAGAGAGCGCCTGTCGGCGGTACAGCTTCTGGGAGCCGTTCTTATTCTGGGAGGTGCTGTGGTCAGTGAATTGTCACGAAAAAAGAGACCGTCATAAAAACGTGTAATTTAGAAATTTACGAAAACAAGTAAATTTCAAGTGAACACCTTTAAACAACTTAGCACCACCCACAATCAATCCACAGGCTCATCACCATGTACTTCAGACAATTTTCCTGCCTGCTCAGCAATTTTCTTTTCCTGAGACTTAACACGCCGTTCTAATTTTTTTATGTCCTCGGAAGGCGGCAGACTTTCCGGTTTAATTCCACGTTGTTCAAGCATATCCCTGACAGAATGATTATTTTGAATATGTTCACCTGTAATAGAGACTTCACCCTGTAAGTCTTTTTCTTCAACATTATAATTTGTCATTTCTGTTGCAAGGTTTTTTGCTGCAATAGTAAGTGTTGGAAGAAAGTCTGCCAAAGGTCGATTATCTTTCACACCAAGTCTCTTTTTCATTTCTTGTGTAGAATAACCACCAAATAATGCTTTGTCTCCTTTAGAACGAATACGTCCAAAGCCTGCGTCGTCTACACCTCGTTCGTAAATATTTTGAGACAGACGCTTTTCAGATTCACGAAGTCTGCCACGAGCCTCAGTGCGTTCAATTAAAGCAATACGTTCTTCAATCAATTCCTGTTTTCTTGTCTGTACCGCAAAATAACTTTGTGCAAATGCAATTTCTTCTTTTTTAGGATCACCATTTTGAGCAATCAAATAGCAGGCATAGCGAGTAAGCATATAATCTTTAATACTTCTTTTTGCACCACTGCCCAGTTCAACCATTTTCGTGACCTCACGAAAATGGTCTGATATCTTTATATCGGAAGTCGCACACGATTCCATTGCACGGCTGACTGCCTTATCAAAATTCTCCCAACGCTCATATCCGAGTAATTGCATTAACTCACGGGCATACCAAAATTCAATATCAGCATCGTCGACATTATGGATAAACATATCATATTGTCGACGTATTTGTTCAATTTTTCTTTTATCCATTATTACTTAGCCTTCCCTTTCTTTAATATACACTACAACTATAGTCCAACACATCATATATCCGCCTAAGAATAGTAAGATTCACAGCTTTATCTCAACATTACTTTTCCATATTGCACCTCCATTTATTCTTCTGTTTTTTTACATTTTATCATTATTTTTTAATATTTTACAATATTTAATTTCAAATCAACACAAAACACTTGTTCTTCCGATAAGTTAAGAAAAATCGGTATAGCCGATAGCCACGACTATGCCGATTTTTAAGATAATTTACCCATATTAATTCTCACCAAATCCCCGTATATGATCACTTAATTCCCAGTCTCTATGCTGATTTCATTAAACTGATCCAACAGGTCTTCTATGGCAAGTGCTTCTTTTTCTTTTCCTGCCTTGTCTAAAACCGCCTGTCCCTGATGCATCATAATGAGACGGTTTCCATATTCCACGGCAAACCTGAGATTGTGCGTGACCATAACAGTCGTTAAGTTTTTCTCTCTGACGATCTTATCCGTCAGCTGCATGATCAGTTCCGCCGTCTTTGGGTCCAGCGCTGCCGTATGTTCATCCAGGATCAAGAACTCAATCGGCGTCATTGTGGTCATCAGAAGGGCCATCGCCTGCCGCTGTCCCCCTGACAGAGCACCGACCTTTGTTCCCATCATGTCTTCAAGTCCCAGCCCCAGCTGGGAAAGCATTTCACGGTAATGGCTGATCCTTTTCTTATTTGTTCCCAAAGCGAGTCCATACGCTCTGCCTTTATTGTCTGCCAGAGACATATTTTCAAGAATTGTCATGGAAGGACAGGTTCCCATAGCCGGGTCCTGATAAACTCTTCCAATCTTTCTTTGGCGGACAAACTCCTTCTGCTTTGTGATATCCTCACCGCCCAGGCTGATGGATCCTTTTTCAGGCTGGAGACTTCCGCAGATCAGATTCAGCATCGACGTTTTTCCTGATCCGTTGCTGCCGATTACAGAAACAAAATCACCGTTCTGGATCTTTAAATTGAAATCCTTAAACAGACAGATTTCATTCACCGTTCCAATGTTATAATATTTGTCAATATTTTTAAGTTCAATCATGCTTTCACCTTCTTTTTCCGGTCCATGCTGATGATCAGGATCACAAGAAACAGGATCGCAGTGATCAGTTTAAGGTCCTGGGAGTCCAGTCCGATCTCGATGGCTGCCGCCACACAGGCTTTGTATATAACAGAGCCGATGATGACAGCAGTTGTTGCCTTTAACAGATTTCCTTTAAAAATGTTCGTCCCGATAATAACGCTGGCGAGACCAATGACGATAGTTCCGGTACCCATGGAGATTTCAAAAAATCTCTGCTGCTGACACATGACACTTCCCGCCAAAGCTACCAGACCGTTGGCGATAGAAAGGCCGACAATTTTTACAAACCCACTGTCTTTAGCAAGTGATGTGACAATTTTTTCATTGTCCCCTACGGCTCTGAGCAGAAATCCGGATTTTGTCTTTAAGTACAAGTCCAGGAGGAGTTTTGCGATCAGCATGATCAGCGCAATGATGATCAGTGTCTTATACGGCTCAAGCGCCTCCGGAAATAAATTGTTGATAAAATCATTGTTGAAAATCGTATGGTAGTTGAACAGAGGCACATTGGCACTTCCCCCGGTAATCCGCAGATTGATCGTATAAAGTCCCGTCATCATGATGATACCTGACAGCAGATCCCTGACTCTGAACTTTACGTGGATGATCCCGGTCAAAGCCCCTGCTGCCGCTCCCGCCGCCGTTGAAAGGATCAGCGAGAGGACCGGATTGAACCCATTCATCAACAGTACCGTGGTGATGGCGGCACCTAATGGAAAGGTACTGTCCACAGACAAATCCGGAAAGTCCAGTATTTTATAAGTAATATATACGCCCAAAGCCATCACCGCATAGATGAATCCCTGCTCGAAGACGCCAATGATCAGTTGTTCCATTTTTTGCTCCTATTTATTTGCTTGCTTTAATTTCTGTGAATGTCTCTACTGCCTCTTTCTTAACATCTGAAGGCAGTTTAATTCCAAGATCTTTTGCCACCTTTTCGTTAAGATAGATGTCTCCCTGATTAAACGTTTCAAACGGAATTTCGGATGCTTTCTTCTCTCCCTTTAACACTTTGGCAGCCATTTTTCCCGTCTGTTCTCCAAGTTTTATGAAGTCAATCCCCACACATCCGATGCATCCTAATTTCACCTGTTCGATCTCTGAACCGAATACCGGGATCTTTGCCTTGTTTGCTTTTTCCAGATAAGTCGGCATTGAGCTTACGACCAGATTATCTGTAAGGTTTGTGATACAGTCTACTTTCTTGATCAGGCTGTCGGCTGCCATCGGCATATCTGCCGCCGCGCTGATTCCCTGAGTAATGATCTTAAAACCGTTCTTTTTAGCCACTTTCTCATAGGCTTCAATTCCCGCTTTAGAGTTAACCTCGTTAGTGCTGTACAGAATTCCTACATTTTTTGCCTTTGGAAGCACTTTACGGATCAGCTTCAACTGTTTATCTGCAAGGATCAGATCAGAAGTTCCTGTAACTTCCCCTACATTTTTTCCGTCCTTGTCTACGAATCCTGCCAGTTCCGGTGATGTAACCGCAGTGTAGATAACCGGTGTCTTAGAATCAGAAGCTGCATTGTATGCGCTCTGGGCACTTGGTGTCGCAATGGCACAGATCAGGTCCATCTTCTTGGAAGCAAAGTTTGAAGCGATCTGGTTATCTGCAGCGGTATCAGCCTGAGCATTTTTATAAGTGATCTTTAAATTTTTTCCTTCCTTGATTCCTTCTTTTTCTAACCCCTGGATAAAACCTTTGCGGCAGTTATTTAAAGATTCATGCTCTGCAAACTGCTGAATTCCGATTTGATAGCTTTTGTCCTCACTTTTTTTTGAACATCCTGCAAATAATAATGTTGCCGCCAATACTGCGCTGCATCCTGCTGCTAATAATCTCTTTTTCATAACTTTTTCTCCTTTTCTCTACAATCAATTTTTTGCACTTATAGAGATAAACAAATACTGTGGTCCGGAGTTTTTTATTTCATAGGGAAGGTCATAGAACTTTCCTATGGAATAAAAAACGCCCCAAGCTAACGCTTGAGGCGGATATCCGCGGTACCACTCAAATTGGCATCATAAAAAATGCCCACTCTTTTCATATACCATCATATATGCCCTGTTGTGTAACGGGTCGGGTGCCCGGCAACTCCTACTGTGGTTCAGAACTGCCCTCGAAAGTCCATTCATCAGGGAATTCATGCTGCAATCCCACCATCTGCAGCTCTCTTATAATCCTTCTGATCCTGACTACTACTCTTTCTCATCGGTTTATCACTATATGATAGAATGATAATACTTTTCTTTTTACGTGTCAACCCCGAATTTTCACTCTTATTTATAAAAAGAATGTCCCTGATAAGTGAACAGTTTCGTCAGCGCCCTGTCAAACCAGGACACATTTCTTGGATTCGCCATTGTCTTTTCCACAAAATACAGAGCCCCCTCTGAGTAGTCTTCTCCTTCAAGTGCCCGCTCCACACTTTCCCGTGTAGACGCTTTGATCGTCACCGAGTTATACCGTCCGTCGGCTGTCGGAGAAAACTGCACACTGCCATTGGTCCTCTGGAACACGACCTGTTCGATGGTGTTTGGAAATTCCTTGGAACGGACCCTGTTTAATATCACATTTGCGACTAAGATTTTACTCTTCATGTCTTTGTCAGTAGCTTCTGCTTCCACAATCCTGGTAAGAATTGCTTTCTCTCTTGTAGATATTTTTCCTTTGAGGCCTTTGACATCCTGTACTTTTTCAATCTGACGTTCTATATTTAACTTTTTAATCAGTGCTTTTCTCTCTTTAAACTGCTTCTGTTCTTCCAACAGTTTCCTCTGGATAAGCTGATCAACGCCATTTTCGCCCTGCGGCGGCTGAAATAAAGTATCACTTGCAAAGACCTGCTGCCCTACGCTGCATAAGCCAATCGCACAAGATATGGCTGCTACTTTCCATTTTTTCTTCAATGTCATATACACTCCTTTAATATAGTGTATGACATTTTTGAAACATTATTCACACTTTTGTAAAATTTACGTCCAATTTCAGAGACATCTGCATGTTTTTACATCATAAATTTTATATCGTCATGACATAAATATCATTTTCCGTATTTAAAACAAATCCACAGGACAGCAGCAAACCGCAGGACGCTGCATTCTCCTGTTCAGGCTGTACAACAATCCTCTCAGCATCACCATGGCATCTGATCTTTTCTATCAGCTGTTTTACAATTTCTTTCCCAAATCCTTTGCGGATGCAGTCCAACTCACCAATCATATAATCGACGCTGTAAGATCCGCCCATTTCCGTGTATCCTCCCCATAGTTCATCACTGTCTTTACATGCATAGTATTGACAGAAGCCGATTGGTTTATTTTCATACTCAGCGATAAAATGATGAATCCAGCAGAAAGCACTGTCCTGCTTTTCGACTTCTTCGATCCAATCCAATGGCTCATGATACCACTTTGCAACATGCGGCATCCTAAGCCATTTTTTAAAGACAGGGAGATCTTCCGCATTCATTGTTCTTAGATTCAGCATACTCATTTCCTCCTGCATATACATTCGTTAAAAGACAACACGCATCTGTACACAATACACGGAGTATGTTTTATCTCTCAGAAAACATTTTCTATCACTGCCGTGACAGGGTATTTCCTGGGTAATAAAAAATTCCCCTTATCTACATTATAAAACATAAATAAAGGGAATGATACTATGACATTTTCCACATGATTTCCGTTCGGCTCTTAGAATGCCTCACTCCAATCATGTGGAAAATGGACGGAATGTCTGTTGGAGAAGGGCTTCCGTCGAAAAAGGTGCCACTCTTCGAAAGTTATTTATCGCTATTGGAGGAGCACATTTCAAAAGCGCGACGGAAATAGTGGTAAATAACTAATGACATTTTTCACACGATTTTCCTTCGATTCTTAGAAAGCCTCACTCCAATCGTATAGAAAACGGACGGAATGTCTGTTGGAGAAGGGCTTCCGTCAAAAAAAGGCGCCACTTTTCGAAAGTTATTTATCGCTATTGGAGGAGCGCATTTCAAAAGCGCGACGGAAATAGTGGTAAATAACTAATGACATTTTATCTGCTGGAGCAGGCTGCTTAGATATCAAAGGTGGCACCTGCGATAGTTTAACTAATTTTTCTCTTCTTTCTAAGACAACATAAAATACCTGTTCCTCCCAAAAGGCCCAACACCGCCCATACAGTTTTAGATTCTTCTCCTGTCTTCGCTGTCTGTTCGTTCTTCCGGATCTCTTTATATTTCCAATTCTTATTTTTTTCTGATGTACCTTTTTTGTTTTCTTTCCCTGAAGTACCCTTGTCTGCCTTCTCAATTTCAGCTTTCTTCCATTTCGCTCTTAAAGTCATATTCTGATGCACCGGATCTGAAAAATTCCACTTGGCTTCTTTTCCATTCTCATCGGTATAATACCAGCCCATAAATTCATAGCCGTCTCTCTTTGGATCTTTCGGCTCGATCACCTGATTTCCTCCTCTGACCGTCTGAGTCACCGGAGTATCATAGCCTCCGTTGGAGTCAAACTTCACTTTGTGGTCTCCGGTCAGCGTGATCTTTACCTGAACTTTTGTCCCGTCCTCTATAAAAAAGGTCAGAGAAAATTCTCCGGTCCTGCCCGCCGTCTTAGCTTCGTTCAGTACTTCCCATTGTTTCGGATCGATGGATGGCTCCACGGTATTCTTGCTCTGGTCTTTCGCTTTTGCCCTGCAGAGTTCCAGAAGCTCTTCTTTTGCAAACGCCTCTCCTCCGGTTGGATGGGTCCCGTTATTCGCAGCCAGGAACGCTTTTCCATGGTCCGGATCAGATTTGGCACTGTCCGTCCCCTGATCCCGTAAATACACCTGGACCGTCACCTCTGCTCCTCCCGGCGCCTTCATCGTCAGCGGAAAGTTTCCGGTCTCTCCTGCCTTCTTTGCCTCATTGATCCTCTCGATCTGATCCGGTTCGGAAAAGAGGATGCGCTCTCTTTCCACTGATCTTCCATCGTGATCAAACGCTTTGACAACAGAAAGGTCCTTCAGCTGTTCTTCAGTAAAACCGTCTCCTCCGGTCCGGCTGATAATATTCATCCCTTTGATCGTCTCTTTGCTGTCCGGATCTGTGCTTGTCCCCGTCTCATCATATTTCATCAAAGACACTGTGACCGTGACTTTTGCCCCGGCTTTTGACGTATAAGTCAGCTCAAACACACCGGCTTCCCCGGCTGTCTTTGCCTTGTTGATCTTTTCAAACTGTTCTGTATCCACAGTAAAACCATCCAGGTCAATGGTCGTCCCATCTTTGTCTTTTCCTTTCAGCTCCCCATAGATCTTGAGTTCCTCTTCGGTAAACGCATCTCCTCCGGTATCCTTCTCAAAATCATTGGCTCCGATCGCTGGGTCCGGATTCCCCGGGTCCATTCCGGCGGCATCTGTTCCGTCATCTCTCAGGCAGACATTGACCGTCACTTTCGTTCCGTTTGAGGTCTCAAACGTCAGCGGGTAATCCCCGACCTTTCCCGCCTGTTTTGCCTCATTTAATTCCTGGATCTGCTTTTCATCAGAAAAACGGATCTGGCCCTCCGGCAGGTCATTTCCTGTCTTATCTTTTGCCGTCACCTTCGTAAACTGTTTTAACTGCTCCTTTGTAAACCCGTTTCCCCCGGTCTTACTGATGATATGATTGGCTCCGATCTGCTCATTTGTTTTTGACTCCACGGTATTTTCATCCCGGAACGGCCCAAAATAGGCCACTGTATAAAATTTTCCTACATGGATCTGTGTCTCAGATTTAAACGGTGTTCCTTCCATAAAGGTATAGCTGTCCATAGAGTCTCCGTCCTGGACATAGCCCTGATAACCTTCCTGAGGAGATGACACGAACCTGCCGAATTTCGTAGGAATTGTATATCCCGGATAATTGGTTGCCCCAATCCCCGGGGCATTGCTGTTCTCATCTCCTTTTGCGATGACTAAAGTATCCCCTCCGCTGATCACGATATTATCAAGGGAGGAGGTACAGACCGCTCCAATGCCGGGACCATAGCTTCCGCCGACTGCTTCTACCTTTCCTCCGGTGATCGAAAGGCCGTCTATATTGACCCATACGCCTCCTCCGAGCCCGGCACATCCATAATTGCCTTCAGCCTTAATGTTCCCTCCTGATATAGAAAGATTGCTTACCTTTTGATTGGCAGCCGGCATACTGCTGCTGCCGTACACAGCATCATGTGTAAATTTATAACTTGTCAGACAGGCTCCCCCGATACCGGGGCTGTGATATCCGCCTTTTGCCACAATATTCCCGCCTTTGATGATAAGATTTGCCAGACCGCACTCACCGTCTATTTTTGTTCCCCGCACGCTGTTTCCGATGGCTCCTGCGTGATACTGGTCATCTTGTCCTGCTACTGTAAGGCTTCCGCAGCTGCTGTCACAGCGATGTCCTTTTTCATTCGCCTTCTCACACTGGATGATCAGTTCTCCGTCCATCCCGTCTTTTGTAATGGCATTTCCTTCATGTCCTGCATATCCATCCTTAGCAGTTCCAGACTTACAAAGCAATGTATTATTTCCTTTTAGTGTCATAGTCACAGTGGCGTGGGAGACATTGATACAGTCCATCTTTGTTTTATCACAAGTAATATCGACATCACTCAGAGTAATCTCTGTCCTGACACCTTTTTCCACAATCACGTTGTACTTTGTCGTGGTCCCTGTGATCCAGTATCCTTTCGGATTCAGGCTTCCATCATCCTTAGACACTCCGCCTACTGTGACGCCTGTTTTTGTAATCTTTACGTCTCCCTCACTGACATCCAGAATGATCTGTCCGTTTTCCGCAGTATCTCCGGATGTTTTTATCGTTTTCTTTTTCGGATGATCCCCTTTTAATTCATTCTCAGCTGCTTCTAAAGTCTGATTTTGGACTGTTTTTCTGTCTTCCGATTTCTCTGTTTCCTCCGTTGCTTTTTCCGGTGCTTCTTCAGTTAATCCGGAAATACCCCCCCCCGGATTTTCCAGGCATTTCCTGTTCTGTGCCCAATGCTCTCAGCATTTCCGGCCCGGAACCGATGCCCAGTGCCAGTGTAAGCGCGGCAGCAGCCATACACCTCTTCCATTGTTTCTTCATTCTTTCCCTTCCTTTCCTGTCTGTCATGTGCACTTTTTGCAGACAAATGGTTTTTGACTTTATAAGACCTTTCTTCAAAAGAATAGGTTAGACAGCAAAAGACACCAGCCTTTGAATTCTGATGTCTCTTATTTGATATTAGTATGTTCTTTTTTTCAGTCTATAACTTAAGATAATTCCTGAGGCACTCAGAAGACTGATCCATATCCATCCAGCGTTCGATTTCTCTCCTGTTTTTGCTGTCTTTGCTGATCCGTCTTTCTTCTGAATCTCTTGGTATTTCCAGTTCTCATTTTTTTCTGGTCCGTCTTTTTTTTCGAAACTTTTTCAGAAGTTCCGTTATCTGCTTTCTCAGTCTCAGACTTTTTCCATTTTGCCTTTAACGTCATATTCTGGTGCACCGGATCTGAAAAATCCCATTTGACTTCTTTTCCGTTCTCATCGGTATAATACCAGCCCATAAATTCATAACCGTCTCTCTTCGGATCTTTCGGCTCGACCACCTGATTTCCTCCCCTGACCGTCTGAGTCACCGGAGTATCATAGCCTCCATTAGAGTCAAACTTCACTTTGTGGTCTCCTGTCAGTGTAATCTTTACCTGGGCTTTTGTCCCATCTTCCAGATAAAACGTCAGCGGATATGTCCCGGTCTTACCGCTCTCCTTTGCCTTATTCAGTGTTTCCCACTGATTATTTTGCACCTCAGCTTCCACATTGTTCCTGGAAGGATCTTTTGCCTTGACCCGGCACAGGTCTCTCAGTTCATCTTTGGTAAAGGCCTCTCCCCCAGTCTCATGGACTGCATCATTGGCTCCAATAAATGAAGATAATTTTTCCGGATCATACCCGGCACCGTCTGATCCGCTGTCTCTAAGACATACCTTTACTGTCACCTTTGTCCCATCCGGTGTCTCCATCGTCAGATCAAAGTTTCCGGTCTCCCCTTTCGTTTTTGCCCCATTGATTCTTTGGAGCTGATCCGATTCTGAAAATTTTAAGTCTTCCGGAAGGATCTCTCTTCCATCTTTATCGAAGGCTTTTACCATCGTCAGTTCTTTTAACTTCGCCTCGCTGAACGCACTTCCTCCGGTCCTGCTTATCACGTCCATCCCTTTGATCATTTCCGGATTATCCGGATCCTGATTCTCCTCGACCGCATCATATTTTACCAGCGTTACCTGCACCGTAACCTTTGCTCCTTCATTGGATGTATAGGTCAGATCAAAGGTACCGGACTTTCCCGCTGTCTTTGCCTGGTTCAGCTGTTCCATCTGCTCCGGGTCCACGGTGAATCCGTCCAGATCGATGGTCGTTCCGTCCTTGTCTTTTCCTTTTAATTCTCCGTATATCTTTAACTGTTCTTCAGTAAATCCATCTCCTCCGGTATCTTTCTCAAAATCGTTGGCTCCGATCGTCGGCACAGGATCATCCGGATCGATCACCACCGCATCCGTTCCGTCTTTTCTCAAGTAGATCTGTACCGTCACTTCCGTCCCATTTGCCGTACAGAAGGTCAGAGGGTAGTCCCCGGTCTTCCCCGCAGTCTTTGCTTTGTTGATGGCTTCGATCTGCTCTTCATGGACAAAGCGGATCTGATCCACGGAAAACGGGTTCCCGGACTTGTCCCTGGCATTGACTTTTGTGAGTTCTTTTAATTGGTCCTTTGTAAATCCCTTCCCTCCGGTCTTGCTGATCACATGATTGGCTCCGATCTGCTCATTGGTTGAAGATTCCACTGTATTTTCATCACGGAATGGTCCGAAGTAAACGGCCGTATAAAACTTTCCGACCCGGATATCTGTTTCTTTTTTAAACGGCGTTCCTTCCATAAAGGTATAGCTATCCATGGATTCTCCGTCCTGCACATATCCCTGGTATCCATTGTCCGGAGAAGCTGCTACATGCTGAAAAACAGTATTCTCTACATTTGTTGAAGCCGAATAGTTTGTTTTTCCGATTCCAGGGGCGCCGCTCTCTTCATCTCCTTTGGCTATGACGACAGTGTCCCCGCCGCTGATCACGATATCCTTTAAAAGCGAAGTACTGACAGATCCGATTCCCGGTCCCTTTTTACCCCCAGTGGCCTCTACCTTTCCTCCAGTAATATAAAGTCCGTCGATGATGTTCCATACACCGCCTCCGATCCCTGCACATCCGTAGTTTCCTTCTGCCTTAATGTTTCCTCCCATGATCCTTATATTGGAAGTCTTCCCACTCATACCATCAGGACGGTTTCCACCGTTTATAAGTTTATTGCTCGTATTACACGTCCCTCCGATCCCGGGACTATGATATCCACCTTTTGCCTCAATATTACCGCCTTTAATGGTAAAGTTTGAAAAACCTGCTTCACTTCCCTTTGACCCATTGGCATTTCTGAAAGTATTTCCAATGGCACCTCCATGATACAGATCTTCCTTTCCTTTGGCGATCAGCCTGCCGCATCTGTTATCACACTTGTGTCCTGATTCTTTGCTGAATTCACATTGGATCGTCAGCTGTCCGTCCTCTCCGTCTTTTGCGAGAGCTGCACCCTCTTTCGTATAAGTTCCGTCCTGTGAATTCCCTGATTTACAGAGCAGTTCATTTTGCCCTTTCAGAGTGATTGTGACATCTGAATGGGAAACATTGATACAATCCATCTTAGTCTTATCACAGGTAATATTAACATCACAAAGGGTAATTTCTGTTTTTACCCCTTTCTCCACCACAACATTGTAAGCAGTTGTGGTACCGGTGATCCAGTAGCCTTTCGGGTTCAGACTTCCGTCGTCCTTGGATACTCCTCCTACTGTGGCGCCTGTTTTTGTAATCTTTACGTCTCCTTCACTGACATCCAGAATGGTCTGTCCATTCTCCGCAGTGTCTCCGGATGTTTTCGCCGTCTTTTTCTTCGTCTTCGTCTGATCCCCTTTTAATTCCTTCTCATCCGGTTCCAGCGTCTGGTTTTGGACTGTTTTTCTGTTTTCTGATGTCTCTGTTTTCTCCATTACTTTTTCAGTTCCCGCCTCTGCCTGTTTCCCCGGAGCTTCTTCAGTTAATCCAGAAATACCCCCCCCCGGATTTTCCAGGCATTTCCTGTTCCGTACCCATTGCTCTCAGCATTTCCGGCCCGGAACCGATGCCCAGCGCCAGTGTAAGAGCGGCGGCAGCCATACACCTTTTCCATTGTTTCTTCATTCTTTCCCTTCCTTTCCTGTCTGAAATGTGCACTTTTTGCAGACAAATGGTTTTTGACTTTATAAGACCTTATTTCTGGAAAATAAGTTAGACACAAAAAAACAGCAAATTTTATCTTTTAATGTCTCTCATTCGACATCCTCACTTTTTTAGGTTGAATTTATCCTATTATTTGGGCTTAATAATAAAAAAACTATGAAAGGAGGTCACACACATGAATGTAAATATAAACAATCTCGTTTCTATTACCGAAGCAAATCAAAATTTTTCCCGCATTGCAAGGATGGTGGATGAAAATGGTTCTGTGGTTATTCTTAAGAACAACACACCTCGTTACCTTGTTATTGAATTTAATGCCGCAGAAGCGGAACAACTTGCAGACAATGAAGATATTCTTTCTGTTTCCAAAAGACTGATTGATCAAAACAAGCAGGCATATGAGTTACTTTCCAAATGATAAAAGTAACCAAAGAACAGATTATTCTGCTCCATGATCAACTCATTCAGGAAACAGGCGGCAGCGGTGGAATCCGCGACGAAGGGCTTTTGGATTCTGCTTTATATGCACCATTCTAAAGTTATGCCAATACAGATAATTTTCCATCCATTCAACAGAAAGCAGCGTGTCTTGGTTTTGGGCTTATTAAAAACCACGCTTTCATTGATGGAAACGAACGAATTGGCGCTCATGCCACACTCGTATTTCTTGCCCTCAACCGAATAGAACTGAAATACACACAGGAAGAACTATCGGACACAATTTTAATAATAGCTTCAAAGGAACTTTCTTTTGAAGAATTTTACAATGGATACTGAACCATCAGATTTAATAAAAGTAAACTTACTTTATGTAAACAATAATTTTTAACTCTTTAAAAGATTTTGATAAAAAAATACAAGACACTCAATCTTAAACCAAAGTGTCTTGTATTTTTATACTTTCATAAAAATGGAATTTAGCTAATCTATAAGCCGGGTTCTGTCTTAAATGATCATCTATCTCGACTTGCTGTTGCCAGCAAGCTCCAGCGGCACACCGAAAAGCGGACCGGGCAAGCCCATAGCTTTTCTCCTGCCTTGCTTCGGATGGGGTTTACATGTGCCTTGCCTGTTACCAGCCAAGCGGTGGGCTCTTACCCCGCCTTTCCACCCTTACCGGCTAATACCGGCGGTTTATTTCTGTTGCACTAGCCTGAGGGTCACCCCTACCGGACGTTATCCGGCATCCTGCCCTGCGAAGCCCGGACTTTCCTCACCAAAAGACTTTGGCGCGATCATTCGGTTAACTAAATTCCGAGTGGAATTATACCATGTTCTCATGTGTCCCGTCAAACGATTTAGAGATTCCTTTTCTTCGTTTTAATACCGAACATGATTCCTGCGGCACCCAGAAGACTTATAAATACCCAGCCAGCTTTTGATGTCTCTCCTGTTCCTGCTGCTTTTTTCGCTTCTGCCGATGATGTCTCTCCTGTTCTTGCTGCTTTTTCCCGCCGCAGCTGATCCTCTCTCCTCTGGATCTCCCGATAATTCCATTTTGTATCTTTTTCTGATGAAGGCTCTTTTTTATTTGTTTTCTCTTTTTCTTTCTCTATATTTGGCTCTGTTTTGGGTTCTTTCTTCCATTTTGCTGTCAACGTCATGTTCTGGTGCACCGGATCTGAAAAATTCCATTTGATTTCTTTTCCGTTCTCATCTGTATAATACCAGCCCGCGAATTCATATCCGTCTCTCTTTGGTTCCTCCGGCTCAAGCACCTGACTGCCTCCTCTGACTGTCTGAGTCTCCGCAGCATCATAGCTTCCGTTAGAGTCAAACTTCACTTTGTGGTCTCCGGTCAGAGTCATCTTTACTTCAGCTTTTGTATGATCATCTATGAAAAAAGTCAAAGTATATTTTCCCGTCTTACCGGAAGTCTTCGCTTCATTCAATGTTTTCAGCTGTTTCTGATCGATGGTTCTACTGTGTTTTTGCCCTGGTCTTTCGCCTTTGCCTTGCAAAGTTCCAGGATAACTTCCTCTGAAAACTCTGTTCCTCCTGTTAGATAGGTTCCATCATTCGCAGCTAAAAACGCTTCTGTTTGGTCCGGATTGACTTTGGCACTGTCCTTCCCTTTATCTCTTAAATAAACTTGAACAGTCACCTCTGTTCCACCCGGTGCCTTCATCGTCAGCAGAAAGTTGCCGCTTTCTTTTGCTGCCTTTGCCTCATTGATCCTTTTCATCTGGTCCGGCTCGGGAAATGTAATTCTGTCTTTTTCCACTAACTCCCCGTCTTTATCAAATGCTTTGACAGCAGACAGCTCTTTCAGCTGTTCTCCGGTAAAGCCGTCTCCTCCAGTTCCGCTGACAATATCCATCCCTCTGATCACCTCGTCGTTGTCAGGGTCCTGATTCTCTGCGACCGCATCATATTTCACCAATATTACCTGTACTGTGGCCTTCGCGCCTTCACTGGATGTATAGGTCAGATTGAAGGTTCCGGGCTGCCCCGCTGTCTTTGCCTGATTCAGCTTCTTCATCTGTTCTGCATCGATCGTGAATCCTTTCAGATCAATGGTTGTCCCGTCTTTGTCCTTCCCTTTCAGTTCCCCGTATAATTTCAGCTGTTCTTCTGTGAATTCCTCTCCTCCGGTGTCTTTCAAAAAATCATTGGCTCCGATCATTGGCTCCGGATGCTCCGGGTCCATCTTCACTGTATCCGTTCCATCTTTTCTCAGGAAAATATGCACCTTCACTTCTGTCTTATTGGCCGTACAGAAGGTTAGCGGATAGTCTCCGGTCTTCCCGGCCGCCTTTGCCTTATTGACCGCCTCGATCTGCTTTTCATGGACAAAGCTGATCTGCCCCAGAGAAAGAGGATTCCCGGACTTGTCTCTGGCATTGACTTTTGTAAATTTTTTTAACTGCTCCTTTGTAAACTCTTTCCCGCCGGTTTTGCTGATCACGTTATTGGCTCCGATCTGCTCGTTGGTTAAAGGCTCCACTGTATTTTCATCGCGGAACGGTCCAAAGTAAACGGCTGTATAGAACTTTCCGACCCTAATTTCCGTTTCCTCCTTAAAAGGGCTGCCTTCCATAAACGTATAGTTGTCCATGGATTCTCCGTCCTGCACATATCCCTGGTATCCATTATCCGGAGAAGCTGCCACATGCTCAAAAGTAGTTTCAACGTCAACGCCGGGATATTTTCCCACGCCAATACCAGGAGTATCACTGGTTTGATCTCCCTTCGCTATGACTGTTGTATCTCCGCCGCTGATCACGATGTTTTTCAGCGATGTAGCCCCTACTGCGCCGATTCCCGCACAGGCATAGTTTCCTTCTGCTTTTACATTACCGCCGGTAATCCGCAGATTGGACGTCTGCTTGTTATTCCCCAAAGAATCGCCCGGAAAAACGATTTTATGGCTGGTCAGACATGATCCGCCTATTCCCGGACTGTGCTGTCCTCCTTTTGCCTCAATGTTTCCGCCTTCAATCGTCAAATTACAGAAACCGCTTTCTTCGTCTGCCTGTACCTTTCTGTAACTGTTTCCGATCGCACCCGCATGATATAAAGTTTCCTGCCCTTTGGCAATCAAAGTTCCGCAGTTTTCATCACACTGGTGTCCCGTCTCCCCGGCCTTTTGACACCTGATCACCAGCGTTCCGTCCATTCCGTTCTTGGCAAGGGCCGTTCCTTCGTCTCCTGCCGGTGCTCCGTCACTCGCCCTTCCAGCTTTACAGAGCAGTTCATTCTTTCCAATTAGTGTAATGACAACATCTGCATGGGACACATCGATACACTCCATCTTAGATGTGTCGCTGGTAATATTTACATCGCAGAGAGTAATTTCTGTTTTTACCTCTTTCTCCACCACAACATTATAATCCGTTGTAGTGCCGGTGATCCAGTAGCCTTTCGGATTCAGGCTTCCGTCATCCTTTGATACTCCTCCTACTGTGGCACCTGTCTTGGTGATCCGCACATCGCCTTCACTGATATCGAGAATCGTCTGTCCATTTTCCGCAGTATCTGCAGAAGTTTTCACCGACTTCTTTTTTTCAGCCGGCTTTGTCGCTTTTGGCTTACTCTCTTCTTCATCCGGTTTTAATGCAGGTGTTTTTACAGTGTCACCCTCTGCTTCTGTCTGTTCCACAGCTTCTGTTTCGGGCTGTTCCTCTGTATTTTCTTCAGTTAAACCGGAAATACCCCCCTCCGGATTTTCCGGATATTTCCTGTTTCATTCCTAATGCTCTCAGCATCTCTGAACCGGAACCAATACCCAGTGCCAGTGTAAGCGCAGCCGCCGCCATACACCTCTTCCATTGTTTCTTCATTCTTTTTCCCTACCTTTCCTGCCTGACAAGTGCACCTTTTGCAGGCAAATGTTAAATAATATAGTATTTGACTTTATAAGTGTTTCCTGTGGAAAGATAGGTTAGAAAAACATTTAAAATATGCCAATGTAAATATACAGACAAAACAGGAAGTCACACTGACAACCTGCACTGCCTGCTTGACTTCCTGCCCTAAAGGATTATGAAGTTAAAAAGATATGGCTTAATAAATTTTCACGGTATAAGATACCTTGTATTTTCCGCAGTAAGCGGTGACTTTCACTTTGCCTTTTTTCTTTTTGGCCTTGAATTTACCGCTTGTCTTTCCGATCGATGCCAGCTTTTTATTGCTGACTTTCCATCTCACTTTTCCGGAGATACCGTATTTTTTCACTTTAAAGGTATAAGATTTCTTTTTCTTTATCCTTGCTTTTTTCTTAGAAAAAGCCAAACGCTTCTTACTCACCTTAACCTTACATTTTAAGCTGTAATTTTTACCCTGCTGCGTAACCTTTGCCGTGATAACCGCAGTCCCTGCTTTTTTACCGGTAACTCTGCCGGAAGAATTCACTGCTGCCACAGACTTTTTAGAACTGGAAAACGTGACCTTTGCACCTTTCACTTTGTTCTTTACTGTAATAGATGAACTGTTTCCTTTATAAATACTGAGTGAACTCTTTGAAACTGATGGTTTGATATAAGTCACAGCCGGTTTTGCCGTAGTTGCCGTCGGTTTTGGTGCAGCCGTTGCAGGCGGCGTCTGCGGAACAGAAACGACCGGTGTATCTGCCGGTTTTGAAGCAGTTGTCCCGCTGTTTCCGGCCTTCACCTTATCGTTGGAAAATAATTTAACCAATGCGTTGCCCGTTTGATATACCCCATTTAACGGCTCCAATGATGTTACATCTCTGCCCGAACCGCCAAAATTATATTTTATCTGGGTTTGTCCCGCCGTACAATCCATTTGAAATTCATCTGACTGATCCTCCTGCAGTTCAAACGGATAAAAATATTCGGTCCTTCCTTCTTTTTTGAAAGAAATCTGAAGCTCCGCACGGTATACTTTGCCTTTCTCCATATCAAACGAGGAGGAACCGAAAGGAATCGTGTAAAATCCGGCATTCTGTGCCGTATATTCTTTGGAAACCAACGACTTATTACCCTGGTCCTGATAAACCCGAACTTTGACGCTGCAGTTTGCTGCTGGAACATAAACTCCGCATGCGGTTAGCTTTTCATTGTCTCTGGCCGTAAATTTATTGACTCCAACCACGGGACTGGTGCCTGCCGTAAACAAAGCGTCTCCAAATCCTGCCCCGTCATATTGATAAATATTCTGATAAGTATGCGCGGTCTTACTTCCGTTATAGTTCACATTCTCAGCTTCAAAAACCGTAGGTTCAGAAAGGGATTTGTCATAATACGAAATATAGAAATATCCGCTGTCACCCCAGTCAACGTCCCAGCTGTTTTTCACAAGGAACGCACCGTTTCCGGGAGGCGTAACACTGAAATTATCTTTGCTGTAATTGTCATCCCAGCCGACAATGGTAATCTCATGATCTGCGTATCTTTCCCCATTATAATAATACGATGTTGTAGTTCTTGAAGATCCGGTTTTACTGCCGAAACGATAATATCCCGAATATGAATTGCCCGTGTAATATCCGGCACTGACAGCGCCTTTTTCATATACAGCCCGCTTCACTGCCTGCACCCCTGCGTCACTGTGCACAGTTTCATCATTGCTGTTTTCCAGATTGATCTCCGGCAGATACAGTGCATTTTTAAGATGGATATAAGATTCCGTCTGATACTTTTCCGACGGATCAGCTGCCCATATCTGACTGAACGGGAGTACCGATTCATCCACCGCTCCATACCATCTGGCCAGTGTCGGCACTGAGAACCAGCGGCTTCCTCCAATCGTGTAGTCGCTTTCTCCGGACTGATTCAAAAAACTGTCATTTCCCGCGTATTTGCTCTTGTCCCGGTCTTTATTCTGTCCATGAAAGGTAAAATAAGCAAGTTGTCTCTCCGATAAATTAATCGATGAAGAAGCGGTTCCTGCCGTCATCATCACAGATTCCAGGGAAGCCATAGCACCAAAAGTCCAGCAGATACCGGTATTCTCCTGGGTTTTTACTCTGGTATGCTCTGCCGTATATGAGTCCGGCAGCTGTGCCGCCCGTTTTCTGCTCTTATCCGTCTGCGGCTGCAGCAAAGCTGCATCCTCATATTCTATAATTCTTCTCCCGCTGCGCACTGCCGTTTTTCCAATGAGATCAAACTCCAGATCTTCTGTGTTAATCTCATCAGCATGAACATCAAAGGAAGTCAAAGCCGTACACGACACGGCGGCAGCAAGTGCCAGACTCATCAATCTGCGTTTCCAGTTATACATTATTCATTATCCCCCTAATCTTGATTCCCCGCTATCCTAATTCCCCATAAAAAATCTCTCTCATAAATTAAGATAGAGTTTCATCCCGATTAGTTAGATAAAAAAACGGAACCGTCAAGTCTCAAAGCAGCTTCCCCCAATGAACTCTCTCAAAAGAGACGTCTTCGGTATATCCTCACTTTTCACACTCAGGAAATAATCCAAGAACTTCAGCAGACGCTTGGATTCCTGATATTCCGGACATCCAGGGCTGATCTGAAATAAAAGCGGCTCCGCATACTGTTTTAATACAGCCAGCTCGTAAATCTGGGCAGAGTTAAACATGATGTCCGCTTCCTCCTGGTAAGGGAAAATATTCAGTTCCTCACCCCTGCGCACAGATTCCCACCGTCCGATGGTCGTCTTTGCATCCGTTCCCCTGTGCCTTGCATCCCTCACGATCCTTCTCAACAGACGGCCGTCGGAGCTGGGTATCCGGTTGTGTTCATCTATATTGATCTGACTCAGCGCGCTGACATAAATCTTATATTTGTCTTCTTCCGAAATCTCACTGGACAGCATCCCGTTCAAGCCATGGATTCCCTCGATGACCAGCACATCATCCGGTCCGATCTTTTTATAATTCCCTTTGTATTCCCGTTTTCCTGAAACGAAATTATAGGTTGGGAGCTGTACCTGCTTCCCTGCCAAAAGACAGTTGATATCTTCGTTGAACAATTCCAGGTCAAGAGATGCGATCGTCTCGAAATTATAGTTGCCCTCCTCGTCCCTGGGAGACAGCTCTCTGTCTAAGAAATAATCATCCAGAGAAATTGGGTGCGGAGTGAGCCCGTCGATCTGAAGCTGAATGGCAAGGCGGTGGGAGAATGTCGTCTTCCCGGAAGAAGACGGACCTGCGATCAGGACAACCTTTTTCCCGTCGTCCACGATCTTTGAAGCAATATCAGCCAGAAGCTTTTCCTGAAGGGCCTCCTGCACGAGAATCAGGTTATTGATATCGCCGTTGGTGATCTCTTCGTTGAGAGCCCCGACCGTGTCCACTCTCATAAGCTTGCTCCAGGATCTGGACCTCTGCATCACATGAAACAGCTTTGGCTGAGGCGTAAATCTTGAGACGGAATGGAGATGATCCCGTCTCGGGATCTGAAGAACAATTCCTCCCTGATACGCATCTACATAAAAATCCTGGATATATCCCGTACTGGGTGCCATATACCCATAAAAATAATTCTCATATCCGTCCAGAGAATATACATTGGTTCTGGAAACCCTGCGGAACCGGAAGAGCCTCACTTTCTCTTTCATCCCCTGCTGTGCAAATCTTTTTCTTGCCTCAAACGTATTGTAGGAAATTTTTTTGATCTTTAAATCCTGTCTCACCAATTCCCGCATTTTATTCTGGATTTTTCTCGCCAGATCGTCGTCCACTTTTAGATCATCGAGAGAAAATTCACAGAAGGTACTGTTGCCGATGGAGTAATTCATTGTGATGCGGTTTGTGCACCCTTCTCCCAGCACTTCCTCACAGGCCTTTAAAAATACGAAATTTACCGTCCTCTTATAAGTCATATATCCGGTCTGCTCCTCATTCGTCACAAACCGGATATCACAGTCTTCATCAATCGTATGGTGAAGCTCTCTAAGCTTCTCTCCCGTATAGGCAAGCAAAATAACTGGGGCGCCCGGTCTCTGAAATCTTTTCGCAAGTTCCTCCAGGGCCGTGCCCTCTTTTACACTGATCTTTGTTCCTTCTACTGTTACATTCAGCATATTCAGCCATCAACTCCTCTCTGCTCTATTTTACGTCAAACGGACACTTTGTATGACTCAGGATGATCTCACACTCCGGTACATTTTTTTCGAGAAATTGTCCCATAAAATCTACAAAAATCTTTTCCAGACCGTGATGGCCTGCGTCGATGACTGTAAGGCCCAGTTCCATGGCATCCAGCCCTTCATGATGTCCGATATCCCCGGTTAAAAACAAATCTGCTCCTGTTCCGGCCGCCTGCTGTTCCATATGTCTTCCGGACCCCGGAACAACCGCAATCTTTTGGATTATTTTTCTTTTATTTCCAAACAGCAAAACATGTTCTATACCGAACGTATTTTTTACCACTTCCGCAAAATCCCCTGCTGACATGGGGCGCTCAAGTTCTGATACTGTTCCGATGCCCTTCAAAATACCGTCTTCTGTACATGTCATTTCTACCGGAGCCAGACTCTTGAGTCCCATCGCCTCACAGACGATCCTCCCCATATGCACCACGTCGAAATTCGTGTGCATGGCAAAACAATTCACACCGTTTTCTATCAGCTTCAGAAGTTTTTCCGGTGTGCCCGGCTCATCGGTAATGCTCTTTTGGGGAGAAAAAATAACAGGGTGGTGAGTCAGCAGAAAGTCCACCTTTTGTCTGACTGCTTCTTCCACCACCCCTTTATCCGCGTCCAATGCGACCATGATTTTATGGATCTCTCTGTCTCTTCTCCCTGTAAGAAGTCCCACGTTATCCCACTCCATGGCATAACGCGCCGGCACATAATCTTCCAATATCTTCATCAGTTCACTGCATTTCATAGTTTTTCAGTGCCTCCTTTATCTCTCTGAGAATACAGGACAGTTCTCCTGCCCTGCGCCTTAGATGTTCTGAATCCTTTCCCTCAAAAGAGTCAAGGATCTTCTGTTTGTCATTCAGCTCTTTCGTCAGGTACTCCTTCATCAGGGGATCTTTTAATCCTGTAAGATAAGTGCCGTAAGAATACTGCCAGGACTCGCCGTAAGATTGCCGGCCCCTGACAGCTTTTATGACAATATAATATTTCCCGTCTTCCTTTATCAATGCTTCTTTTTCGATGGCAAACCCATGGCTGTGCAGGAATCTCCTGACTTTCTCCCAGTGGGACTGGGGGGAAAGAACCAGTTCTGAAAGCCTGAAAAGCCTGTCCTCTCCCCTCATTAAGATCTGTTCCATCAGGTCTCCGCCCATTCCGGCAATCACTGCACTGTCTGCATCCATCGGGAGTTTCTCCATACCGTCCGATAGGATGCACCGGATCTTTCCGTTCAGTCCTTCTTTCCTTATGTTCTCCGAGGCCCTTTCAAGCGGTCCCCGATTGACATCCATGGCATATGCTTTGTCCGTCATCCCTTCGGAGGTCAGATAAATGGGTATGTATCCATGATCTGTCCCTATATCGGCGACACACATCCCTTCGGACACAAAAGAAGCAATTATTTTTAACCTTGATGACAATTCCATATTTCACCCGATCAGTCTAAATAGTCTTTTAATTTTCTGCTGCGGCTCGGATGTCTCAGCTTTCTCAGAGCCTTGGCCTCGATCTGGCGGATTCTTTCCCTGGTGACGTTGAACTCTTTTCCTACCTCTTCCAGCGTCCTTGCACGGCTGTCATCCAGTCCGAAGCGCAGTCTTAACACCTTCTGCTCTCTCTCCGTCAAAGTTCCGAGCACTTCGCTCAGCTGTTCTTTCAGCAGTGTAAATGCCGCCGCATCCGCCGGCACCGGAACATTGTCATCCTGAATAAAGTCTCCGAGGTGGCTGTCTTCTTCCTCTCCGATCGGTGTCTCTAAAGATACCGGTTCCTGGGAAATCTTTAAAATCTCCCTCACACGGTCCACTGGAATATCCATCTCCTCGGCGATCTCTTCCGGAAGCGGCTCTCTGCCGAGTTCCTGAAGGAGCTGCCTGGACACACGGATCAGCTTGTTGATGGTCTCCACCATATGGACAGGGATACGGATCGTTCTTGCCTGGTCGGCAATGGCTCTGGTGATAGCCTGGCGGATCCACCATGTGGCATACGTACTGAACTTATATCCCTTCCTGTAATCGAATTTTTCTACTGCCTTGATAAGACCCAGATTTCCCTCCTGGATCAGATCCAAAAACAGCATCCCACGTCCCACATAGCGCTTCGCAATGCTGACTACGAGACGCAGGTTGGCTTCCGCAAGCTTTTTCTTGGCTTCCTCATCACCTTCCTCCATCCTCTGGGCCAGACGGATCTCCTCATCCGCGCTCAGCAGAGGTACCTTTCCGATTTCCTTTAAATACATGCGCACCGGGTCCTCGATGCTGACTCCGTCCGGGATCGTCAGGTCCGCTTCTTCCTCGATCTCTTCCTTGATCTCCAGATCTTCGTCGTCCTCTCCCTCGGGGATCGTGAGCACATCGACTCCGTTTTGTTCCAGGTAATCAAAAATTGCCTCCATCATATCCGATGTCAGCTTAAAATCTTTAAAATATGTCTCAATCTGGGCATACTCCAGAAAATTTTTATTTTTCTTCCCCAGTTCTACTAAACCTGCCAGCTTCTCGCTGAATTGTAACATTGTTTCGTCCATTGATTTCCTTCCTCTCATACCTATTTTAACCAACCTAAATCGAAATATGCAGCTTTGCCAGTCTGCCTTTTTCCTGGATCAGCTCCTGCCATTTCATAATGTCGTTGGATTCATTCATCTTGTGTTCAATGCTGTCTTCCTTTACCTTCCGGACAATGTCGGTCAGCGCCTTGTCATTGTCCTCGGGCAGAGGCTTTAATTTCAGCGTCGTATTGAACAGCTCCGCAATTTTCTTCTGGTCTTCCATATCCGTATACTGATTCAGTATCTTAGCCGGCATCACTTTGCCGTCCCTCTCGTATTCTTCAAAGAGCAGCATAGCAGCGCCGTGATAGATCGGCTCAATAAAATCATCCGGTCCGATGATCCCGGCAAGCTTCTGAAAAAGTACCGGCTCGTTGACCAGCCAGGTGAGCAGCAGCTTCTGAGGCTCCTGCCTTTTTTCTTCTTTTTTTACTTCCGCCGGTCTCCGCTCCTGTTCCTTTGGTTTCTCCTGTACATATCCGCTGGTGCCGTAATACTCCACCAGATCTTTCAGTTCCTTCACACCCATAAAATATTCCCTGGACACGGCTTCGCAGTAGTTGTTCCTCTCCAGAGGTTCCCTTATACCAGACAAAAGTTTTGCCGCCTCATGCTGGAACTTAGTTTTTTCCTCCGGATCATCCTGATTGTACTTTCCCGCTGCCACCGATATCTGGAACATGAAACTGCTCCTGGCTTTCTGTATGCGGTTTTTCAGTTCTTCGCTTCCCAGTTCCTTTATAAATTCATCAGGGTCTTTGTACGGAGTGAGATCGAGAACCCTGACCGTGAGGCCTGCCCCTTTGAGAATGGGTATCGCCCTTAAAATCGCCCTCTGACCGGCCTCATCGCTGTCAAAAGAAAGGATCACTTCGTTCGTATAACGTTTGAGAAGCATCCCGTGCCCCTCGGTAAACGCCGTTCCCAAAGCCGCCACCGCATTTGTGAATCCGGCCTGATGCATGGAAATGACGTCCATATATCCTTCGCATAAAATGATAAACTTCTCTCTGGAACTCCGGGCAAAATTCAGTCCGTAAAGATTCCTGCTCTTGTCAAACAGTTTCGTCTCCCTGGAATTTAAATACTTAGGGCTTCCGTCTCCCATGACCCGTCCCCCGAATCCTATGACACGGCTGTTGACATCCTGAATCGGAAACATGACCCTGTTCCAGAATTTGTCACTGCCTCCTCTGGCCTCGTCAATAGTGACCAGTGCAGAATCCTTCAGTTCTTCGTCGGAAAAGCCCTTGCTCTTTAAAAACCGGTAGAGGTCATCCTGATAAATATCTGCGTATCCAAGGCCGAACTTTTTGATTGTCTCCCCGGTAATCCCGCGTTTTGTAAGATAGGCAAGTCCTTTTTCCCCTCTTTTGCTGTGAAGGAGGATATAAAAATAATTGGCTGCCATCTTATTCATCTCTTTTAATTGTACCTTGGCGTCTGCCTGCTGCTTTGCTTCTGCGCTGAGTTCCTGTTCCGGAAGTTCCATCCCGGCCCGCTCCGCCAGATACCGCACGGCTTCCGGAAATGTAAAGTTCTCATATTCCATAATAAAAGTAAAGACATTGCCGCCGGCCCCGCATCCGAAACAGTAATACATCTGCTTGTCCCTGCTGACAGAAAACGACGGTGATTTTTCATTATGGAAAGGACAGAGTCCGAAATAAGAACTTCCTTTCCGCTTGAGCGGTACATAGGAAGAGATCAAATCCACGATGTCATTGCGGCTTCTGACCTCTTCAATAATGTCATCTCCGTATAACAACAGCCTGTCCTCCTATCTGTGTGATAAATGTCCTCTATATATATTATTCTACATAAACTGATTCATTCCTTTTTATTTTTCTCACTTTTCCAGCCAGAACTTCGGAATGAAGATTTCTTTGTATGTCTCGATAGCAAAATGGTCCGTCATTCCCGCAATATAGTCACAGGCAGCCTGTTCTTTGGACTCTGTGACACCAATCCTTTCTCTGGAGTAAGCAGGAAGAAGGTCGGTATGGTGAAGATAATATTCAAACAGCGGCTCAATGATATGGTGCACCTTTCGTTCTTCTTTTTTCGTTTGAGGGTTGAAATATACATGATCAAACATGAATCTTCTGAGACCGAACATCGCAGTGTGGATTTCATCAGACATTAAAATATCGTCCCGGTCCTCGCTGTGCTTTACAATGTCATGAATGATTGTATTGATCCGCTCCCGCACCGTATTACCAAGCACGTCTGTGTACTCTGCCGGAAGATCCGATTCTTTCATGACTCCTGCCCGTATAGAATCATCTATATCATGGTTGATGTAGGCGATCTTGTCAGCCAGGCGCACAATCTTTCCTTCCAGGGTAGACGAAATGCTGTGAGTAGAGTGGTTTTTCATCCCCTCCCGGACTTCCCAGGTAAGATTCAGCCCATTTCCGTTCTTCTCCAAAAACTCCACAACCCTGACGCTCTGCAGATTATGGCGGAATCCTTCGGGATTTAATTCGTTCAGCGTTCTCTCCCCCGCATGGCCGAACGGCGTATGTCCCAGGTCATGTCCCAGGGCAATGGCTTCCGTCAGCAGTTCATTTAAGTTCAGGGCCCTGGCTATGGTCCTGGCATTCTGCGCCACCTCCAGTGTATGCGTAAGTCTCGTCCGGTAGTGGTCTCCTTTTGGAGACAAAAACACCTGTGTTTTGTCCTTTAAACGCCGAAAAGCCTTGCAGTGGACGATCCGGTCCCTGTCTCTCTGGAAACAGGTCCGAAGTTCGCACTCCACTTCAGGCTTTTCTCTCCCTTTTGTCCGGCTGCTCTGTGTCGCATATGGACTCAGCAGCTTAAGCTCTGTCTGTTCCTGCTTTTCTCTGATGTTCATTGCCCCACCTCTTCCTGCATATGGGCGGCCGGAACATCCGGCCTATTTCCGGGTAATGTCTGTCTCAACGACAGAGATCGCATCAAGGGACATCTTCATGATCTCCTTTACTTCCTCTTCCGTCATCTTGAGATGATCCGCAAGTTCTCCTGCAGTTGCCTCTCTTCCAAGGTCTTCTGCCAGAAATCGGGCTGCCTCGTCCAGGCGGTTGGCCTTTCTTGCCATCTGTTCTCCCACCGAGTCCGTATTCATCTGCTCGGAAACGGCTTTCTTCATTGCCGACTCCGCTGCTTCCCGTAAAAACTTTTCAGCCTCCTTTGGCTCTCTGTCTCCAAGTTCAAATACAGCCTCTATAAGGCCCATATTACCCTCCTGGATCAGATCTCCAAGCAAAACACCGTGCCCTGTGTAGTTCCTGGCATCCAGTGCCACGTCGGCAAGCATACTCTCAATCAGTTCATTTTGGACGTCTTCCCCGTCTGCCAGCCTTACAATCAATTCCCGTACTTTTTTGGGATCGGAGCCTCCCAGCTCTTCGAGCTCCTCCTCATAAAACCGGATCACTCCCGGATCTGTCTCTTCTTTCTGTAATTCCTTTTTCGGGCTTTTTTCATACCCCTCCACCTGCACCCCGGCTTCCACAAAGTAGTCGCAGAGCATGGTCTCGATCTCATCCGTGATGTCCATTCCTCCGAAATATGATAAAATATCTTCCTTCCGGATCTTATCGCCCCCGGCCTTTGCGACCTCTAAAAGCTCCTGCATCCCTTTTAAAAACAACTCTTTCTCCATGTAATTCTCCTATTTAAAAAACATAAAATATCCGATGACCAGAATACCAAGTATGATCCTGTACACCCCAAACGCCTTAAAATCATGCCGTTTTACATATCCCATCAAAAACTTAATCGAAACAATGGATACAAGGAACGAAACGATCATTCCTATGGCCAGCACCACAAGCTCTGTTCCGGTAAAGGAAAGCCCGAATTTTAAGATCTTTAAAAGGCTGGCTCCGAACATGACCGGAATTCCAAGAAAAAATGAAAACTCTGCCGCCACGGTCCTGGAACATCCGATCAGAATACCTCCCACAATGGTAGCTCCGGAACGGGATGTGCCCGGAATCAGAGACAATACCTGAAACACTCCAATGATAAAGGCCATCCGGTATGTAAGCCCCGAGAGAGAATCCATGCCTCTTCTCCTGCTTCTCTCGTTATGATTTTCAATGACGATAAATAAGACACCATAGATGATCAGCGTTGCCGCAACAACCACCGGGTTAAAAAATCTGTCATGAATAGCATCGTCAAACAGTATGCCGATGACTGCCGCCGGAAGGACCGCAAAGATCACTTTATACCAGAGTACCATGGTCTCATGTTTCTGCTTCCGGTTCTTTTTTGGAGAGAGCGGATTCAGCTTGTGAAAATAGAGCACGACCACCGCCATGATGGCGCCCAGCTGGATCACCACGTCAAACATCTCTTTAAATGCCGCCGAGACGTTTAAGTTTATGAACTCATCCACTAAGATCAGGTGTCCGGTGCTGCTGATTGGGAGCCATTCCGTGATGCCCTCCACAATTCCTAAAATGATTGTTTTTAAGATTAATATAAGATCCATGTCTGTTCCTTTCAAGATGATATTTGAAAAGGGTGACTAGAAAAAATCCTATTCACCCTTCGTGCTTTCTCTATTCTTCGTCTTCTCCATCCTGAAGAATCTTTACTTTATTGCTCCGTATCTCCTCGACTGCCGTGGAAAGAGGCTTCTGTTCGTCTGCATCTTCCGTAAGCGGCATATCTCCTCCGATCAGCTGTCTGGCTCTCTTGGCACTGGCAATGACAAGTGAGTAGCGGCTGGTGATGATATTCTTGTCTTCGTCATCTCCATTGATGACCTGCATTAATTCTGAATATGATGGGTGTAGCATAAATATGATTCCTCCTATAAGGTTTTTAATCCTTCCATTGTTTCTTTTACCAGATCCATGTTGTGTCTGCGCTCACAGGACTGTGCGGTGACCACCGCATGCACCTGGCCGACGCACACTTCCAGATCGTCATTGACGATAATATAATCATACTGGCACATGTCCTCGGACTCTTCCACCGCCCTTGAAAGCCGCTTTGCTATGACTTCCTCAGACTCCGTTCCCCTTCCGATCAGGCGGTTTTTGATCTCCCCGGCACTGGGAGCCGTGATGAAGATCAAAAGAGCATCCTCGTACTGTTCCCTGATGGCAAACGCCCCCTGTACTTCAATCTCCAGTATGACATTATGCCCCGCGTTGAGCTCATCTTCCACGAACTTCCGCGGCGTGCCGTAAAAATTTTCTACATATCTAGCATATTCTATAAATCCGTTGTAGTCAATCAGGTTTCGAAACTCTTCTTCCGTCTTGAAAAAATAGTCTCTTCCGTCCACTTCCCCTTCCCGGGGCTGCCTGGTCGTCGCGGAGACCGACAGACTGTATCCGTACTTCTCCACCAGGCGCTTTGCCACTGTGCCTTTTCCAACGCCGGAAAATCCGGATAAGATGACCAACGCACCTTTTTTCATCGTTTTATCCTCCCTACTCGATATTCTGAACCTGTTCCCTGACCTTTTCCACATTGGTCTTCAGCTCGATGGCGTGGTTGGAAAGCTCCACGTCACTGGACTTGGACAAGATCGTGTTGGCCTCCCGGTTCATTTCCTGGGCAAGGAAATCCAGTTTTCTTCCGACGCTTTCTTTCTCATAGAGCTCTTCCTGCATGGCCTTGATATGGCTCTTAAAGCGGACGATCTCTTCATCCACGGATATTTTGTCTGCATATAAGGTGACCTCTGCCGCAATCCTGTTTTCATCGATCCCAGCATTTTCTAAAAATTCTTTTACTTTATCTTCCAGTTTCGTACGGTATTCCTGAATAATAGACGGAGAACGCTCGGCGATAAACTCAATATCGTCTTCCATCCGGGCGAGCTTTCCTTCCATATCCTCCAAAAGTCTTTTCCCTTCCACTGTCCTGGATTCCACAAATTTTTTGCCGGCTTCCTTAACCGCTGTTTCGATCAGGCTCCACCACCGGCTCTCGTCAAAAGTCTCTTCTGTGAGAGAGAGCACCTCTGGAAACTGAGCCAGGCGTTCTGCCGTGGCCGACACCGGAATTCCAAACTCTTCTTCCATCTGATGAAAGGCATCCATATACTCTTTTGCCACCGCGCGGTTATAGTGGAGACCTACGCTGGTCTCGGACAAGTCTTCATATGATATGGACAGATCGATCTTTCCCCTGTTCGCATACTGTTTAAACAGGTTCCGGACATCCGCCTCAAACATAGTAAATTTTTTCGGTATCTTTAATGAGATATCACAGTATCTGTGATTGACTGATTTCACCTCAACGGTGATCGTCTGATTGTTGTCATTGGATACGACGCTGCGCCCAAATCCTGTCATACTTCTAATCATTGGTCTATCTTCTTTCTGTGTATTCACTTGCCGGACGTAACGGCTGTTTCAATGTTTTATTATACGAAAAACAGCAGGCTAAGTCAACGCCTCCCGGCCAATAGTTTATTCAGGCACTCTAAATAATGCAGGATCATACCTTTTTTCATAGGAACAAAGAATCCTGCATCCAGTTCCTCAAATTTAAAATGCTTGGGACCGCCGTTTAACTGCCTGTTCCAGTATTTCATTGTCTCCTCAAAAGACATGAAGTAACAGGCCTGCCTGTGGGTAAAATAGATCAGCAGAAAGCTTATGCCACCCTGTTTTTCAAACCTCTCCATAAATTCTATTTGGTGTTCATGGATATTATGTAAGGGAAATACGTCGTTTCCGCACTCTTTGGCGTCAAAACAAACAGGATATCCCTGGACAGCCCCCATATAGTCCACCGTACTTTTCTGGTCAAAATATGCTAAAGTGATCTGCCGGGTGGTCTTGTCAAACCGGACCGGCTTTATGGATGTGGGGATCTTCTGGATCAGAGCCAGCCCCTGTTCCTTATACTTTTCATTTGTGTGGTTGACCAGTTCTTCAAGGACCGATCCCCTCAATCCTTTTAAATTCCAGGTTCCCATACGACTCTCCCAAACAATTCATTTGCTGTCCTTAAAAATGTTTCCGGAGGCTCTGCGGCAACGGTCCTGCCGGACAGCTCCCCGCACCTTTTCATCCCTTCGGGAAACTCGAGGCAGCCGCAGTGCAGCAGCTGGTGCTTTACTCCGAACTTCTGCTTCATCTGCAGATTGACACCCCTGTCTCCGTACTTGGTATCCCCTGCCAGAGGAAATCCCATCCCGGCTAAATGGGCCCGGATCTGATGGGTCTTTCCGGTGATCAGTTCCACCCTCAGGAGCGTAAAGCCGTGCCCGGCTGCCATCGGCTCATAGGCTGTCTCAATCCGGCTTCCTCCGCTGATCTTTCGCTCCGAAAAAGAAACTTTGTTTTCTCTGTGGTCTTTACATATATAACCGGAAATTCTTGTTTTTTTGTTCACCATGCCCTTCACAATACAGTAGTAATATTTTCTCACAGAGCGGTCTCTCAGCACTTCCGCCATCGTCTGAAGCCCCTCCAGAGAGATCCCCGCGATCAGCAGACCCGTCGTATTCCTGTCTAAACGGTTGCAGACAGACGGACGGACCAATTCCAGGTCAGACTCTTTTAAAATGCCGTGTTCCAGGCAATAGGGAACGATCAGCTCATTCACCGATATATCCGACGGCTTTGCTTTCTGTGACAGCATCCCGTAAGGCTTATTGATGATGAGCACATTGGAATCCTGATAAATCACAGAAAGATCTGCCTTCCTCCTCTCCGCCCTCGGTTCTTCCCGGAAAGAAGCAATGGTCGCATCCGCCATATAAACACACACCACATCGCCGGATTTCAGCTTTTCACTTCCCGATGCCTTTTTTCCGTTCAGTTTAATATTCTTTTTACGGAGCATCTTATAGAGAAAGCTTTTCGGAGCCTTATTCAGATATTTTGCCAGCAGTTTGTCCAGCCGCTGTTCTTCTTCCCGGTCTGAGATTCTGATTTCTTTCATTCGGGTTCCCTTCTAGCCTATCAGTCTGACGATCAGACCGCTCGGCAGCAGCTTGCACAAAACTCTCACCGCCTTCATGGAAAGCCCGTAGACAGAGACCGCCCGGCCTCTCTTTACATCCCTCAGAGCCTTCTTTACCACTTTTTCAGGCTTTGCCATCGCAAGCTTTTTATATAGTTTCATTTCTTTTTTTTGATAGGCCGTATCAAAGAACTCGGTCTTTACCGGTCCCGGACAGACGGCCGTCACAATAATTCCTCTCTTTTTCAGCTCCTGTCTCAATGCCAGGCTCAGATTCAGTACATAGGACTTTGTCGCCGCATAGACTGCAAATCCCGGCTGAGGTACAAATGCCGCAGAAGATGCCACTTGTACGATACGTGCCTTTCTTGGCATATACGGCAGCACGGCTCTGGTGATCCTCGTGAGAGCGAGACAGTTCACTTTCACCATCTGATCCAGCATCTCTTCCTCCTGCCGGTCAAACTTCCCGGCCAGTCCGAGCCCGGAACAGTTCACCAGCACATAAACTTTCGGCTTTTCTTTTGCCAGGATATTTCTGATCCGTTCGGCGCTGTCCTTTTTCGCAAGATCCAGAGGAATCGGCCGGATCACGATGTTGGAAACCAGCACCCCAAGTTCAAATAAGCGGTCTGCCCTTCGCGCCACCACCCAGATCTCATCTAAAAATCCATGACTCTTTGCCGTCTGAATGACAAACTGCCTTCCCAGCCCTGAGGAAGCACCTGTAATAATCGCTACTTTCTTCATGTTATCACCTCTCGTATCGCTTAAACTGATTGATAGGTTCCGTTTATGATATCAAAGTAAGTGTCAATGTAATAGTCCGCCAATTCCTTCTTCTTTTCCGTCACCGCCTGGGAGTAGGAATCCCGGACGGCACAGGTCGTCATATTCGCGCTGTTTCCGGCCATGATGCCGTATGGAATATCTTCAAACACTAAAATATGTTCCGGAGAAACAGAGAGCTCCTCCGCGGTCTTCAGATACACATCCGGCGCCGGTTTCCCTTTCGGCACTTCATTGGAGGTACAGATATACTGAAAATATTCCCCGATCCCATGGGCATCGAGACATGCATTTGTCAGTTCCCTGGAATTGCTTGTAGCGATTCCAAGCGGAAGCTTTTTCTCCTTCAGGATATCCAGAAACTCCTTTGCCCCCTCCTTGAGAGGGATCTCATTCATATACATCTCACAGGCCATACGGTTCCATGTGTCCTTGATCTCCTGTACGGAGAGCGGCAGCGGAAAATTGTTTTTAAAATACTCCGCCGTCTCATTAAAACTGAAGCCTTCCAGGAAATCGTTCAGCCCATCCGGTACCTGCAGGCCATACTGTCCCAAAAACCGTTCGTCGATCTCCCGCCAGATCCACATGGAATCCACAAGGGTTCCGTCCAGGTCAAAAATAACTGCTCGTTTATCTTTTAGCATTAGTTCTCCTTTAAACATTTGATTTCTTCTTCCGTAAGCTCTCTGACCTGTCCCGGGAGAAGTTCCGGGTCCAGAACAAGGCTTCCCATGGAAAGTCTTTTCAGTTCTAAAACTTTGCTGCCTACCGCCTCAAACATCCGTTTGATCTGATGGAATCTCCCCTCTGTGATAAACACCTCTGCCTGCGATACTTCTCCTGAAGTCAGTATGACAAGTTTCGCCGGCTTCAAAGGCTTGTCATCTCCGATATCCATGCCTGACTCAAAAATCTCCTGCTGCTCTCTGCCAATTTCCCCTGTTACAGTGACAGAGTAGCATTTCGTGACATGATGCTTCGGAGACAGCAGACGGTGAGCCAGTTCTCCGTCATTTGTGATGAGCAGCAGGCCTTCGGTGTCCTTGTCCAGCCTGCCTGCCGGGAACAGCCCCTTCCTGTGTCTTCCAGTGAGCAGATCCATGACCGTTTTATCTCTTCCATCTTTTGTTGCCGTCACCACGCCCTTTGGCTTGTTCATCATCAGATACTCATATTTCCGGAAGTTCAGTCTCTGCCCGTCCGCTGTAATCTCATCTTCTTCCGGGTTTACTTTATATTCCGGTTTCTTAATGATCTCGTCTCCTGCCAGGACTCTGCCCTGGCGGATCATTTTCCTGGCCTCGCTCCTGGTGCATCCCAGGACATCGCATAAAAACTTGTCCAAACGCAGTGTCTTCATCACATCCATCTCCATGACGGCGCATATTTATTTTTCATCCGTCCCTTTGAAAGTTTCCCCCATCCGAGAGGGTATCCGCAGACAGTGATCAGATACACACCGTCTTCTTTTTCGTCTGCAAGTATCGTTTCACATTTCAGATATTTCATGAGCCTGTCATCTGAAAGGCTTAGATCCAGGGTTCTCACATATCCGCTGCCGGAAAGCGCCATAGCCAGAACCTGGCTTGGCTCAAACCGTTTCTTCTTCATCTCTCCCAAAAGCAGTCCGTGTCTTAAAACCCGGAGCCTGCCAAGGTCAGGCAGTTCTTTCGGCATAAGGATCAGTCTCCCCTTATGTTCTTTGATCCTGTCTCTGTCAAGGTCCATCCTGCACCCGGACAAAAAGGCTTCCGCCTCCTCAGAGATCACCGCACGGGCATTTCCTGACTCCTTCCTGTCCGAAGCCGGAGAGCCGTCCTTTTTCAAAAGAGCCAGAAAGTGGCCTTCTCCTTTGATTCTGTGGGGCCAAAGCCTGATGCATTTCTTTACATCCTGAAGCCCTGACACCGTCCATTCGGCGTGTCCTCTGTCAAACCCTTCACAGTCCGGCAGATCGGCCAGGGACAGCCCGGGCTCCTGTTCCAGCAGGTACTCAATCAGCTGCTCGTCCTCTTCCGGAGAGAAGGTACAGGTAGAATATAAAAGATATCCTCCGGGCTTGAGCATCTTTACCGCGTCAAGGATGATTTCCCTCTGGATTTTTACATAAGGTTCAATGCCGTATTCGGCCCAGTTTTTAATCTCGCTGCTGCCTTTGCGGAACATTCCTTCCCCCGAACAGGGCGCGTCCACAAGCACTTTATCGAAATACTCATAAAAGACCGGAACAAGATTTTTAGGTTCCTCGCTTACGATCACGCTGTTGCTGATGCCGAACATCTCTAAATTTTTCAAGAGGGCTTTTGTCCTTGTAATGCTGATGTCATTGGACACCAGAATTCCCTCTCCCCGAAGCTTTGCCCCGAGTTCTGTGGACTTGCCTCCGGGCGCCGCACAGAGATCCAGTACCTTGTCCCCGGGCTCTACCGGAAGAAATGCCGCGGGTGCCATGGCGCTCGGTTCCTGAATATAGTACAGACCCGCATGATAAAAGGGATGCTTCGCAGGCTGCTCTTTTGGTCCGACAAAAAACCCGTTTTTCGTCCACGGCACCGGCTCGGTCTCAAATGGTGCGATCTTTTGAAATTCTTCCACCGATATCTTTGATGTATTGACCCGGATGCCATTCTGCTTCGGCCGCTTTAAACATGCCTCATAATCGCTGTATTCTTCTCCCAGAAGGGATTTCATCTTCTCAACGAATAATTGTGGTAATTCCATAACTTCTCCTATGACAGGCTCTGTGCGCGGTAGCCTTCCGCAATGATGTCCAGCTGCTTATTGAAATGGATCAGCTGCTCCATATCTCCTGTCTCATATATTTTGTAAAACTCATCCTGTATCTTGATGACTTCCTGTTTGTTGGCAACTTTATATAAATTCTGCATCGTTGACAAGATCTCAGAAACGATATTTGCCTTCTTCCTGAAAGAATTCTGTGCATCCATGATCTCATCTCTGACAATGGACATCTCCTTGTCAAGGACCACGATGGCATCCGCCGCATTCATGAGCTTTTCCGTGATATGCTCTGGGATATTTTCCTTATATTTGTACTGAAGGGAGTGCTCCACTGTTGCCCAGAAATTCATGGCCAGTGTGCGGATCTGTATCTCCGCCTGGATTCGTTTTTTTCCGTAGATCGTATCCACATCGTAATAGATGATGACATGAAAACTCCGGTATCCGCTGTCCTTTGCTTTTGTTATATAATCTTTTTTTGTCTTGATCTCCATGTCAGACCGCTGTTCAATAATCTCCACAACACGGTCGATATCTTCCACAAACTGACAAATGACTCTGATGCCCGCAATATCCTCCAGATCGGTCTCGATTTCATTGATATTGATCTTTTTCCTCTGCATCTTGTCAAGAATGCTGGAAATACTCTTGACTCTCCCATCCACCTGTTCGATCGGTGAATAGCGGCCTGCGGTCCTGTACTCGTTCATGATGTGTACGAACTTCAGCTTTAATTCTTCCACAGCTAAGTCGTAAGGGCAAAGGATCTCTCTCCACATCTGTAATTCCATTGCCAACACCTCCTTTAATCTATATTCTTATATTATAGCATACTTTAACATTTGAAGCACGTTCATCCTCACGCATCTGTGCTCAATCGGCGGAGCGTTTTTATTCCACAGGGAAGTCCTGAAACTTTCCTGTGAAATAAACAAAAAAAGCAGGAAAGCCCTACTTTTTTCTCAGGTGACACCGGAATCGTCTCCGGCCGTTTCTTACCATTCTAAATAAATCGTTCCCCAGGTCAGACCTCCTCCAAATCCGCACATGACAATCTTATCTCCTCTCTCAAGCAAACCCTTTTTATTGATCTCGTCCAATAAGATCGGGACACTTGCAGAAGAAGTATTGCTGCACCGGTCCAGGTTCATCGGAAACTTTTCTATGTCAAGCTTCAGACGTTTTGCAGCCGAATCGATGATCCGTTTGTTGGCCTGATGCAGGACGTAATATTTGATCTCATCTTTTGAAACTCCTGCTTTCTCCAATACATTTTCAATCGTCCTGGGAACCGTCTTTACCGCAAACCGGTAAACTTCCTGTCCGTCCATAAAGACTTGTTCCAAAGGCTCATGGTTCTCTACCAATAAGTTATTTAATTTTCTCTCCCCGCAGGTCAGCGCTTCCCCGAGTTCCCCGTTAGATCCGTAATCGATAAATACTTCTCTGGAATCATCCGCTTCCACCACTGCACACCCTGCCCCGTCTCCGAACAAGACACAGGAACTGCGGTCGCTCCAATCCACGACCTTTGATAAGGTTTCCACACCGATGACGAGCATCTTTTTTGCCAATGCTGCTTTTGCATAGGCTACCGCAGTGGTCAGAGCATAGACAAACCCGGAACACGCCGCATTTAAGTCCATACAGACCGCATTCCTTGCTCCGATGGCTTTTTGAACGTCACAGGCCCCGTTGGGAGTGGCCCGGTCACCGGACAATGTCGCTAAAAAGATACAGTCCAGCTCCTCCGGAGCGACTCCGCTTTCCTTCAGGGCTTCTTTTGCAGCTTTCACTGCCATGCCGGATGTTGTATCGTCCACAGAAATATGACGTGCCCGGATACCGGTTCTGCTGGCAATCCACTCATCGCTGGTATCCATCACTTTTGCTAAATCATCATTTGTAACAATCGTCTCCGGAAGATAACTTCCTGTACCTAATATTCTAATCGACATCTTATCATTTATCCTGCGCTTTCCTAATATTTTGTTTACCAAAGTATATTCTTTTTTTCGTAATTTGTCAATGCCACCCAGCTATTGTCAGATGATGATGCAGACCAGTCCGCCGTTGCTCTCATTGACGATCTTTTCCATAGTATCCTGCAGTTTCTGCTGGCTTTCTTCTGTCATCTTCTGCGCTTTTGACTGCATGCCTTCTCCGACAAGCTGCTCCAGTGTTTTTCCAAAAATATTGATATCCCATATACTTTCCTGAGGATCACTCTTTCCCTTGTCAAAGTACTCCATCAGATCCTTGGCCTGATACTCTTCTCCGACGATCGGTGCGATCTCCGTGGAAATATTGGCCCGTATCATATGAATGGACGGAGCACTGGCCTTGATCTTCACCCCGTATTTGTTCCCATGCTTCACGATCTTAGGTTCTTCCAGGACAATATCTCCCTTTGTCGGGGTCACAACACCGTATCCCCTCTGTTTCACTGCGTTCAGGGCATCGGCCACTTCTTCGTATTCCTTTTTCTGTCTTGCAAGATCTCTCATGATCGAGATGAATTCGTATTCATTCTTGATCGGAAGTCCAATCGTATCACTTAAAAATTCATAATAATAGGAATCATCCATATCCACTGCGATACGGATCACTCCGGTATCCATAGCGACAGAATCCAGTTTCCACTGTTTTATGTATTGATTTTCGTAATCTTCCTCCTCATAGATGTCTTTCATGGTATCCTTCTCTATGAGCATCTTCCGGGCAGTCTCCATGATTTCCTGTTTGATCTTGTGATCGTGCGGAAGTACCTCCACCCATTTCGGTACAAAAAAGCCAATCGAAGAAATTGGGAATTCCATCAGTACACTCTTGAGTATATAATAAATATCATCCTTCTTAAGCTGTTCACAGTTCATCGGGAGCACTTTTGCCCCGTATTTTGCTTCCTTTTCTTTGGCAAGGTTCACAGTTTCTTCAGAATATGGACGGCTCGTATTTAAAAGTACCACAAATGGTTTATGTAATGCTTTGAGCTGTTTGATCGTCTCTTCCTCCGGCTCCTGATAATTGGCCGCCTCTATGTCGCCGAAGGAACCGTCTGTAGTCACTACGATCCCGATCGTGGAATGTTCCGTGATGACTTTTTTTGTCCCGATGCTGGCCGCTTTTGTAAATGGAATCTCATAATCAAACCACGGTGTCTTCACCAGCCGTTCTTCTTCTCCCTCAATATGGCCCACAGCTCCGTTTACCATGTAACCCACACAGTCGATGAGGCGGACTTTCATGCTGATGCCGTCATCCACGTTGATCTCCACCGCTTCATTCGGCACAAACTTGGGTTCCGTCGTCATGATGGTTTTTCCGCTGGATGACTGAGGCAGCTCGTCGTTGGCACGGCTTCTTTCGTTCTCATTTTCCATGTTCGGAAGAACCATCAGGTTCATAAACCGCTTGATAAACGTACTCTTTCCGGTCCTAACCGGACCTACCACGCCGATGTAGATCTCTCCGTCGGTCCTGGCCATAATATCCTTATATACATTAAAGTAATCCATAATATCCTCCTACGATAGACTGTTAAAGTATATGCAGTATTCTGCCAGGATATGACTGTAAGAAAGAAAAAAGGACTGCCCGGGCAATCCTTTTTCTCTTATATCACTGGTTGATTATGTATTCTGTTTTAAGAAAAGAACTTTTCCTTTACTTCTTTTACCGGCATATCCTGTCCGGTGAACAGTTTAAATGCAGCCACTCCCTGCCATAAGAGCATTCCGTCTCCCTGGACAGTCCTGCAGCCCGCTGCTTTAGCCTCTCTTAACAGCTTTGTCTCTTTCGGATTATAGACCACATCTGCAACAACCATATCTTTGCGGAACAGGCTCGTATCCCGGATCACGGAAGTGTCTTCTTTTGGTTTCATCCCAAGAAGAGTTCCGTTGATGAGAATATCGGTTTTTGATACCGCTTCTTTGACAGCAGCTTCGTCAGCCAGATCGATCAAAGTGATGTCACAGTCCGGAGTTTCTTCCCGGAGCTTTTTATGCATCTCTTCCGCCCGTCCGAAGAAATCATCCCTTGGGTTAATGACCGTGACGGAATTTGCGCCATCCAGAGCACACTGTACCAAAATCGCTGTCGCAGCACCTCCGGCCCCAAAGATCACAATATCTTTTTTCCCGATTGAAACCCCATGATCCTTAAGATTTGCCACAAATCCTTCACCGTCTGTGATATGTCCGTAAAGTTTTCCGTCTCTGTTTACCACAGTGTTTACCGCACCGATCAGCCTGGCTGCCGGAGACAATTCATCCATATATTTTGCTGCCTCTGTCTTGCACGGCATGGTCACATTGAGCCCCTGCATATTCAGTGTTCGCACTGCGCTGATGGCATCTTTTACCTGGTCTTCTTTGATATCAAAAGCCAGGTAAGCCGCGTCAATCCCGAGCGCCTGAAATCCATAATTGTGCATAGCCGGTGATCCTGAATGTCCCACCGGTGACCCGATCAGTCCCAATAATCTTGTTGTTCCTTTAATTCTGCTGTCCATAGTTCCTCCTAATCTCCTCCCGGAAACATGTGTGATGCTTTCGGTTTTTGTGTTCTGAATTTAAATGGATTCTGCGATGATCTCCCGGATCAAGTCTCTTTCATCCATATGATGTTTCACTCCTCTGATCTCCTGATAATCTTCATGTCCTTTGCCCGCCAGAATGACGATATCGCCCTTTCCTGCATGTTCCATGCAGTAGCGGATGGCTTCTTTCCTGTCAGGGATCGTGACATATTCTCCCGGTCCCTTATGGACTCCCACCAAAATATCATTGATAATGTCCATCGGTTCTTCATTTCTCGGATTGTCTGATGTCACCACCGTAAGATCCGCAAGTTTTGAAGATACCTCGCCCATCTCATACCGTCTGGCTTTGGCCCTGTTGCCTCCGCAGCCGAACAGACAGTAGATCTTTTTCGGATCATACTTCCGTATCGTCGTGAGCAGGCTTTCGAGACTCATGGCATTGTGGGCGTAATCAATCATCAGGGTGTATTCGCCCGGTGTTTTTATGATCTCTAAACGGCCTTTTACCTGAATCGTATTCAGTGCGTCCAGAACATCTTTCTTTTGAATTCCCATATGGCGGCACAATGAAATGGCTGCCAGCGAATTATAGACCGTAAAGTCTCCTGGAATGTCCACATGAACGTTATACTCTTCTTTTCCTTTTAAATCGTAAGAAACGCCAAGATAACCGGGTTCCTGGATACGCTCTATATGGTCGGCATACACATCGCTGCCCGGCTTCATGCCAAAGGTCTCTAAAGAACATGTATGCCCCTTGATGATTCTTTCTACATAGTCATCATCCCCGTTTACAATGCCCTGCCTGCACTGCTGAAACAAAAGAGACTTGCAGCGGATATAGTCATCCATATCCTTGTGTTCATTTTCTCCGATATGGTCTTCGGCCAGATTCGTAAAAATACCATAGTCAAAGGTAAAGCCGCTCACCCTGTGGAGCATCAGTCCCTGTGAAGAAACTTCCATGACGACATTTTTGCATCCCGCATCCGCCATCTTCCGGAAAGATTCCTGAATCACGTAAGATTCCGGCGTCGTATTGACCGAAGGGATTCTTTCATCCCCGATGACAGTCTCAATGGTTCCGATCAGCCCGGTCTTCTGCCCCGCGTGCTCAAGCACCGACTGGATCATGTAAGTGATCGTTGTCTTGCCTTTGGTTCCGGTTATCCCAATGGTCATCAGTTCCTCTGCCGGATATCCGAAGTAAGCTGCGGACATCTCTGCAAGCGCCTTTCTCGTGTCGTCAAAACGGATCACCGTTACGCCCTTCGGAGCTTCCACATCCTGTTGTACAACGATAACTTTGGCACCCTTTTCGATTACCTGCCCAATAAACTTATGTCCGTCAAAGGCTGCCCCGGAAATGCAGACAAAAACACTGTTCTCCTCCACTTTTCTTGAGTCATATACGAGAGTCGAAATCTCTGTATCTTCCGTGCCCTGTACGAGAGTGTATTCTGAGCGTTCTAATAATTTTGATAATTTCATAGATTCCTCCTAAGCCAAAACTTTTTAAAGGTCAATCTCCCCGTCAAATACTTTTGTGGCCGGTCCTTTCATGAAGATGGTATGTTTCTCTTCGTCATATTCAATCTGAAGATCTCCTCCCAGAAGGTGGACCAGGACTTTATTGCCGGTCTTCTGATTCAGATAGCTTGCATAGGCACTTGCACATGCACCGGTTCCGCAGGCTAGAGTCTCCCCTGCTCCGCGCTCCCAAACACGCATCCTGATCGTATGGTCGTCGACCACCTGGATAAATTCTGTGTTGACTCTGTCCGGAAACATCGGGTGATGTTCAAACATCGGCCCGAGCTTTTCAATATCAAGATCATCCACAGAGTCTACAAACACGACTCCATGGGGATTTCCCATAGATACACAGGTGATCCTGTACTCTCTGCCGTCTACGATGACAGGCTTGTCGATGACTTTTTTCTCCTCATCATAAATCACCGGTATTTTATCGGCCTCCAGCACAGGGGCCTCCATGTCTACATTGACCCATGTGACCTTTCCGTCTTCCACTGTAAGGTCCAGTTCTTTGATCCCGCCTTTGGTCTCGATGGTGATCGTTGTTTTGTCCGTTAATCCATAGTCGTATACATACTTTGCGATACAGCGGACTCCGTTTCCGCACATGGCTCCCTCTGTACCGTCACTGTTGTACATGGCCATCCGGAAATCCGCTTTGTCAGAAGGATGAATACAGATCATACCGTCTGACCCGATTCCAAAATGGCGGTCACTGACAAACTTTGCCGTCTCATTGGGATTTTCTATCGTTTCTTCAAAACAGTTCACGTATACATAATCATTGCCGCAGCCATGCATCTTTGTAAATTTCATGGAATCACTCCTCGTTTTCATAGTGTTTTTAATATTTTATTTATTCTACCATAATCAATATAGAAACACAAAGTGTTTTCTGCCGTTTCCCGGTTGTGTTTTACCGCTTTGTATTATAAAATAAAAGTAAAAAACAGGGAAAGGAGAGACTATGTATTCATTTTTGGAAATCAAGAACCAAATGTTTTCTGACTTTTATCTCCTTTTCTGCGGCATACAGGAGTGCACACCTCTTTATTCCTTCGGTCCTGCTGTCCGGAGCCACCACCTGCTTCACTACTGTGTCAGCGGAAAAGGATATTACTATGCCGGGGACAAACAGTACACCATTGAGCCGGGAGACGCTTTCTTGATCCTCCCGGATGAAGTAACCTTTTACCAGGCAGACGAACAAGATCCCTGGACCTATCTCTGGGTCGGTTTTTCCGGAAATCAAGTCAATGACTATCTTCAGCGCTGCGGTCTGGACAGTGAACATCTGATCTGTCACTGTGAGGAGAAAGAACTTCTTGTATCTTATATTGAAGATATCCTCAGACATAATACCTTAAGCTACAGCAATGAGATTTATATTCAGGGCATACTCTTTCTGATCTTTGCCTCCTTCAGCCGGTCCGCTGATATTAAATACAAGTCTGATTTTACAAGTGAAAACATACATATCAGCAAGGCCATTGAATTTATACAGAAAAATTACCAGAATGTCATTACCGTCAGGGACATTGCTGATTATGTTTCTTTAAACCGGAGTTATCTCTGCAGCATGTTCCAGGAAAACCTTCATATGTCACCCCAGCAGTTCCTCTTAAGATTCCGCGTTACCAAAGCCACAGAACTTCTTTCAGATACGGATCTTCCGGTTAAGAATATCTCATACTCCTGCGGTTATGCCAATCAGCTTGCCTTTTCCAAGGCATTTAAAAAAAATTACCGGTTTAAGTCCCACGGCCTACCGCAAAGAAAACCGGAATGTTCCGAATATTATACGGGCTTTCGACCCTCACAAAGCAGAAAACCAAAAGCATTCTGAATAGATAAAAAGGAAAGGCTCCATACTGTAAACAGCAGGAGTCTTTCCTTCATTAGGAACGTACGGAAGGCGCTCGCAATTCGTCCTCCGCAGTTAAGATATATAGGCGAGACTGGTAATCTCCGTTGGCTCCGTTATATGTCTCACGGTTTTCACCGCTGGAGGCATCCGAAGTCACCAGTCCGGCTTTCATTAGTTCATCGCCGTAGTGGCTGGTTTCATTGATTGTCACATGATAGCATAAATTTTCATCGAGCCCCCGGAGCTTCAGTCTTGTATATCCTGAATTCACCGGTTCCAGCGTGCGGAAGTATCCGACGACCGCCGTCCGTCTGTCTTGTGAGACCGACATCCATGCACTTGTATTGTGTTTAAAAGGGCTCTGAAGGCGGTAGAAGGTTCCAAACTGAAGGACCTCCCGGTATGTCTTCATAAATTCCACCTGTTCTTTTATTTTTTCCTGTTCCTCTGCTGACAACTGATTCAAATCAAGTTCATATCCAAAAGTCCCGAAACAGGCAACATTCGCCCGCGTCTCAATCGGAGTATTCCTCAGCACCTGATGATTCGGCACCGCTGATACGTGAGCTCCCATACTGCTGACCGGATAAACCATACTGGTGCCGTATTGGATTTTAATTCTTTCTATTGCATCCGTATCATCACTGGTCCAGCACTGGGGCGCATAATACATCATTCCGGGATCAAATCTGGCACCTCCGCTGGCGCAGGATTCAAACAGGATATGCGGAAACTTCTTTGTCAACCGTTCATAAAGATCATATACCCCAAGGATATATTTATGTGTAACTTTCCCTTGATCCGATGCACCGCATCCTGCTGAATACACCTCTGACATACAGCGGTTCATATCCCATTTTATATAGGACACAGGAGCATCCAGCAAAACTTTTTCCATGAGCCGGTATATATAATCTACCACTTCTTTTCTGGAAAAATCCAGGACAAACTGATTTCTTCCGTGACAGCTGTTTCTGCCCGGAGCCGCAAGCATCCAGTCCGGATGAGCCCGATACAGGTCACTGTCTTTGTTGACCATCTCCGGTTCAAACCAAAGTCCGAATTTCAAACCTTTCTTTTCAATTTTTTCCGCAATGCCCTTGATTCCTTCCGGAAGTTTGTTAAGGTCCGGGTACCAGTCTCCCAGAGAACTTGTATCGTCATCTCTTCTGCCGAACCAGCCGTCATCCAGGACAAATAATTCGATGCCGAGACGTTTCGCCGTATCTGCGATTAGAAGAATTTTA
>OKIR01000018.1_pt1 | contig 75317 bp, 60 predicted proteins | sample 1612941 | NCBI WGS metagenome assembly OKIR01 (sample SAMN04436824, study PRJEB24849) | human gut metagenome | biome: human gut; feature: NICU; material: stool | host: Homo sapiens | place: USA: Saint Louis, MO | collected 2011-07-14
ACATCCCGGAACGGTCCAAAGTAAACCTTCGTGTAGAATCTTCCTACCCGGATATTGGTCTTCCCATGAAATGGCGTTCCCTCCATAAAGCTGTAATCCTCAAGGCTCGTGCCATCCTGAATATATCCCTGATAACCTGGGTCAGGCTCTGCCGTTACATTGCTGACATAATCATTCCCTCCGGCCGCTCCGATCCCGGGCATATTTGTACTTTTATCTCCTATCGCGATGACAACCGTGTCTCCGCCGCTGATATGCACATTTTTTAGCTTATAAGTATCTGCATCTCCCACACTTGTCCCTATTCCAGGTGCATTTTTGCCTCCCCGTGCCTCAATTTTACCTCCAGTTATATAAAGGCCATCGAAGTCAGCTCCGAATCCTCCACCTATACCAGGTCCACACTCAGTCCCTGTTGTTTTGATATTTCCTCCTGAGATATAAATATTTTTTGTATACGCGACTCCTCCAAAGTAAGATTGTGTATTACATGCAGAACCGATTCCCGCTACATGAGTACCTCCGCTGACTTCAAGATTTCCCCCTTTGATCCGAAAATTACAAAATCCTCCTTCCCCTGCTTTTCCAGCATTAGATATTGTACTGCCAATAGCTCCTGCGTGAGGCACATTTCCCTTTGCAATCAATGTGCCGCAGCTGTCATCACACTGATGTCCTTCTTTATCTGCGTATTCACATTGTACGGTTAAAAATCCGTCCATTCCTTCCTTGGCAAGTGCAGCTCCTCCTACCGACCCAGTCGTCCCATAATTACAATCCAATTTATTGATACCTCTCAGTGTGATCGTCACATCTGCATGTGAAACAATCACACAGCTCTGGGTCGATCCGTTGCTTGCAATCTCTACGCTGTCTAGTGTCAGTGCCGTCTTGACCCCTTTTGCTACAACTACATTGTACGAATTCGTTTTCCCTGTAATATAATAACCATTCGGATTCAGCTCTGTCTCTGCCTCTGAAAGTCCTCCGCCTGATGCACCAGTCTGATTGATCCTGATATTCCCAAGACTCACATCCAGCATGGTCTGTCCTTCTTTCGTCTTTTTCAGAGACTTTTCAGAAACTTTATTCACCAGAGGGACGATCGTCTCATCAGCATCCAGGAATGTTTCTGTAATATTTTCTGTATTCTTAAATCTGCTTAAGCCCCCCCCCAATTTCTTCCATGTCTTTTGACAAATCTCCCGCTTGGGTACTGGTTTCGGTCTCCGATTCTTCTGTTGTCGATTCTGTATCCTCTGTATTTCCTATGTCCGCTTCAGGCTTTCTATCTTCTGCCTGTTCTGCCTCCACTTCTGCTGCTTCCTGTACCCCGGACTCCGCAAAAACCATAGCCTGTCCCGTCCCAAATACAATGACCAACAAGAAGACTAAAATTTTTCTTTTCATAACTGCTGCTCCTTTTCCTCGTAATCTGACATTTTTTCTTATCAGGTATTGGTACCGTAAAAAAGAGTTAGACCAAAAACCAATATTTTTTATTCCACAGAACAGTTTTCCTGTGGAACAAAAAAAGAAGGAGCACCAGCATGGCAATCCTTCTTGATCTCAGTTATTTCTGCCGGAAGTCAAAAATTTCTGTTGTTCCGTCCTTTGATTTTAAATGGAGTTCAAAATCATTCACAAAAACAGAAAAATACAGAACCTTTTTCTGACTGCTGTAACTTTCCGGTCTGAAAATCTTTCCTTTCTTGTCTTTTGCAAACGTGCTTTCGAAGTTTACATCTCCGGTCACATAAATCTCAAGCCTTTCCTTCTTCTTATCCGCCCTGATTCTGGTCACATTTACCGGAACCGACACTGGCACTGTTTTTTTCACTTTCTTTTTCGGTATCCGTAGTCCGGACAGATCGTGAGTCTCCCAGTCCGGACTTTTCAGCTGAATTTCATGGAAGTCCTGCTCCGGAAGATCCGTGCTCCCGAATACAAGAACTCCCGTGATTCCGACTCCCGCGGCCACGGCAGCTCCCATCACAGCCTTCTTGATCATGAGAGTGCCCTGCTTCACTCCTTTTTTAGATGCATAAGTAAGAGACTCCCGCAGGAACGGATAGAGAGTAAAAATACCGAAGCTTCTGATGTTCAGCACATCCCGTTCCTCCTGAGGAAGCATCTCGATCTGTTTTTTCAAATTCTTTCTGGCGTTAAACAAAAGATTTTTTACTGCATTCTCTTTGCAGTCCAGGACCTTTCCGATTTCTTTCATCCGCATCTGCTGAAAAGAGTAAAGTAACAGAGCAGCTCTCTGCTTTTCCGGCAGCTTCTGGATACACCTGTTCAGCAGTTCTGACTTCTCATTCTGCAAAACTATATCCTGAGGAGTTTCACTGCTGTCCGTCAGACTTTTTATAAATTCAATGTTGTCATCCCCGATAAAAGCTTCTTCATTCTCTTTTATAGATTTTACGCAGCAATGATATGTAATCTGGCGCTGCCAGGCACAGAACGCCATATTATCTTTTAAAGACGGCAGAGACCGGTACACTTCCAGATAGATTTCCTGAAGAAGATCTTCCACCTTATTTCTATTTTTACAGAAATTATAGACAAAATAACGGGTCGGCTCTATGGTCGCTTCGTACAGATAGGCAAACGCATCTTCGCTGCCCTGTTTCGCCTGTTCTACATATGGAACCAGTTCCTCATACCTTTTCTCTCTCATCTTTTACCCTTTTCCTTTTCAGCTTCATGTTTCGATGCAAAGTATAAAGGAGAATGAAAAAAAAATCAACCGGGGGAATTTTCCTCCCGCCGGCTGATTTTTTAAAAAAGTACCAAAATCAGTCTTCAATATAGGCTCTTAGAGATTTCGTTTCCTTTTTCATTTTCAGCTTTCTCAAAGCTTTTCCTTCGATCTGGCGTATGCGCTCTCTCGTCACATGATATTCTCTCCCTACTTCCTCCAGTGTCCAGATCCTATTTTCTACAAATCCAAAACGCAGCCTTAAAATCGTCTGTTCACGTTCGGTGAGTTCTGACAATATCTCATTTATCTGTTCAGAGAGAATTCCCTGCTCCGCCGTCTGATATTGTTCCGGCATGCTCTCGTCCGCTACAAAATTCATGAGCATCGCATCTTCCTCTTCTCCGACCGGAGAGTCTAGAGATACAGTGTCACTGTACAATCTCATGATCTCATCCATCTGATCCCTGCTGATTTCCATCAATTCTGCCAGTTCATCTGCATTGGGTTCCCGTCCGTTTTCTTCTAAAAATTTTCTGGCCGCACCGCTGACTTTCCCCATCTTTTCTTTCATGTGGACGGGTATCCGGATCGTCCTGGCCTGGTCCGCGATAGCCCTTGTGACAGACTGCCGGATCCACCACATGGCATAGGTACTGAACTTGTATCCTCTCCGGTAATCAAACTTGTCCACCGCTTTCATAAGCCCTATATTGCCTTCCTGGATCAGATCCAGAAGCGCCATGCCGCTGCCTGCAGCATACCTTTTTGCAACACTGACGACCAGACGCAGGTTGGAATTGATCATTTTATCTTTTGCCGACTGGCTTCCCGCTTCAATTTCCTTTGCCAGTCTTTCTTCCTGGTCTTTGGAAAGCAGCGGAATCCTGCCTATCCTGTGCAGATAAGCCTTCACTGAATCCTCCATCACAGCATTTTCAGCTTCCGCCGTGTCTGCATGGCCTGCCGCTGTAAAATCCGAAAATTCTATATTTTGGTCTTTCAGACGGCCGATAACATAATCAAATTCCTGCTCACTCAAACTCTTATCAAAGACCTGATCGACCTCATCCAGCTGAATGACATTATGGTTCTGCCCGGCAGCCTTTATAAGTTCTTGTATCCGTTCCTCTATCTGCACTGCAGTGTAACTCCTTTCTCTGAAAAATAACAACGTGGACAAACTTTCCTATGGAATAAAAGAAGACCGGAGTTAATTCCGGTCTCAGCATTTTGTATTATATACTTATTTTACCACATTTTTTAAATTTTAATAAGTTTTCAGAAAAATATTTTTAAATTTTATTAATATCTGACATTTACTCATCCATATAATTTGTACATTTTGCACAAAATTTTATTCATCCAGCGCATCCCGAAGGCTTTTTGTAAACTCATATACCTTTTTTGGACTGTCTTCTCCATACTCGCTGATGATCTTTACAATAGCGCTGCCCACGATCACGCCGTCACAATACTGACTCATCTTTTTGGCCTGTTCCGGACCTGAAATTCCAAATCCCACCGCACAGGGAATATCTGCGTTTTTCTTAATCACATCAAAAAATGCGTCAAAGTCTGTGGAAAACTCATTTCTCGTCCCTGTTACACCAATAGATGAGACACAGTACAAAAATCCCTCTGCGTCCTTCGCAATGGATTCGATTCGGTCGTGAGAAGCAGGCGTTACCAGGCTGATGTTGTCAACACCATGAGCCGTAGCTGTTCCCTGTATCTCATCCTTCTCCTCAAACGGCATATCCGGCACGATGACACCGTCAATCCCGCATTCATTACAGAGGTCAAAAAAACGTTCCGTCCCAAAACGGTAAATCGTATTTAAGTACATCATCATCACAAACGGTGTATCCGTTTCATTTCTCAGTTCCTTCACCATCTTAAAAATTCCGGCCAGCGTAGTTCCGCCTTCCAGCGAATGCTGGCTGGCTTCCTGGATAACGATCCCTTCTGCTATGGGATCAGAAAACGGAATTCCGATCTCTACGATATCCGCACCGGCATTTACCATACTCATGATATTTTTCTTAGTAGTCTCATATCCAAAATCACCGGACACGATATAGGTAATCAGCGCTTTCTGTCCATTTTTCTTTCTCTTCTCAAATGCTTCTTTAATTCTCATCTAACTTCACTCCTCTATATCTTGCTGCCTGAAACACATCCTTGTCTCCCCGGCCGGACAGACAGATCACAACACTTTCATCCTTTTTCATATTCGGGACAATTTCCATTGCCGCGGCTACCGCATGGGCTGATTCAATGGCCGGAATAATCCCTTCCATCTTTGTTAAGTACTCAAATGCGCATACTGCCTGTTCATCCGTGACGCTCACATATTCTGCCCTGCCAATGTCATGAAGGTGGGCGTGTTCCGGTCCGATTCCCGGATAGTCAAGACCTGCGGAAATAGAATAAACCTCATCAATCTGTCCTTCCTCATTTTGAAGAAAAAGGCTCTTCATTCCGTGAAAAATACCCTTGCTTCCCCTGGCGATCGTGGCCGCATGCTGGATTGTATGAACCCCTCTTCCCGCCGCCTCGGCTCCGACAAGGCGCACATTCTTATCTTTTACAAAGTCATAGAAAGCTCCCATGGCATTGCTCCCGCCGCCCACGCAGGCGATCACACAGTCCGGAAGTTTTCCTTCCTTTTCCTGCATCTGGCGTTTCGTCTCTTCCCCGATGATCTTCTGAAAATCCCTGACCATGGTCGGATAAGGATGAGGCCCCATAACAGAACCGATGCAGTAAAAAGTTGTCTCAATATTCGTAGCCCAGTCTCTCATAGCTTCGTTGATCGCGTCTTTTAAGGTTCGCGTACCGCTCTGCACGGCCACAACTTTTGCTCCCAGCAGTTCCATCCGATAAGCATTGAGACTCTGGCGTTCCACGTCCTCCGCTCCCATGTAGACGACACATTCCATATCAAACAGCGCCGCCACTGTGGCTGTGGCCACTCCGTGCTGCCCTGCTCCGGTTTCGGCAATGATGCGCTTTTTGCCCATCCTCTTCGCAAGCAATATCTGCCCCAGCACATTGTTGATCTTATGGGCTCCGGTGTGATTTAAATCTTCCCTTTTCAGGAATACCTTTGCACCTCCCAGATCTTTGGTCATACGCTTTGCCTCGTAAAGCATAGACGGCCTGTTTGCATAGTTTTTATAATATTCATGCAGCTCTTCCAAAAAGTCTGGATCATTTTTATATGTTTCATATGCCTCATTCAGTTCATTGACCGCGTTCATCACGATCTCAGGCACATACTGTCCTCCGAAATCTCCGAATCTTCCGATTTTACTCATCTTTTCCTCCTCTTACACACTGTATTACCTTGAGCATCTTTTCCCTGTCTTTTACCCCTTCAGTCTCAATCCCGCTGGAGATATCAATCCCATACGGCTCTGCCTTTTTTAAGATCTCCGGCAGATTCTCAACCGTAAGACCTCCCGCTATAAAATACGGTTTCCGGATATCTGCCTGGTCAAGCACCGCAAAATCCATGACTTTCCCCGTGCCTCCATAAGACTCTTCTGAGAAACTGTCCAGCAAGAGCTTATCCGCCGGGAGTCTCTGTGCCTCCTGAATATCTTTTACCATTCTCACCCGGACAGCTTTCCATAGTTCTTTTCCGGTTTCATGTTTCACTTCTTTGATGTACTCTTCTCCTTCATCTCCGTGCAGCTGAATGATGTCGAGTCCCGCCTCTTCTGATATGGAAATCAGGGACCGGAGCGGTTCATTTACAAAAACGCCGACTTTCTTAATGGACGGGTCCAGCTGTTCCCCCAATTTTTTTGCCTCTCTGCCGCTGACTTTTCTTCTGCTCTCAGCAAAAACGAATCCTATATAGTCCGGAAGGCACTCATTTGCGTAAATTATATCGTCCGGTCTGCGAAGCCCGCACATTTTAATTTTCATAGGCTTCCTCTCAGTTCATTGATTGTATTTTTAATATCTCCTGAACGCATCAAAGTCTCTCCGATCAGCACCGCATCGGCTCCGTACTCTTTCACTTCCTTTATATCGTCTCCGTTTTTCATGCCGCTCTCAGAGACGAGCACTGCATCATACGGTACCAGTTTTGCCAATCGTTTCGTAGTATTCAAGTCCACATGAAATGTTTTCAGATCCCGGTTATTGATGCCGATGATATCACATTTGCAGCGGATGACTTTTTGAAGTTCCTCCTCATTGTGGACTTCTGTCAGACAAAACAGTCCCAGAGATGCCGCCAGCCAGGAAAGCTTCAAAAGTTTTACTTCCGAAAGGATCGCAGCGATCAGCAGGACTGCATCGGCTCCCAGCACTTTTGCCTCATAAATCTGGTATTCGTCAAATATAAAGTCTTTTCTCAGGATCGGCAGGTTTACGCTGGCTCTGATATCCGCCAGATACTTACTTGCTCCTTTAAAAAAATGTTCCTCTGTCAGACAGGAAATAGCGTCTGCACCGGCTTCTTCATAGGCTTTCGCCTGCTCTGTTGGACGGAAATCTTCTGAGATGATTCCTTTGGATGGGGACGCTTTCTTTACTTCGGATATAATCGAAATTCCATCAGCCTTCAGTGCAGCTTTAAAATCCAGGGAGACTCTCTTGGAATGTAAAGCCATCTCCTTCATATCTTCCAGAGGGAAATTTTCTTTTTCCCTCTCAAGCTGTTCTTTTCTCTTCTCTACAATATCGTCTAAAATCATTGGTGTTCTCCTAATAGCGATTGGTAAATTCAATGAATTGGTTGAGTTTTTCTATGGCACTGCCGGAGTCAATGGACCGCCTTGCCATCTCGATTCCTTCCTTCATATCTTTTGCTGCCCCTATGGTATAGAGGGCGCTTCCCGCATTGAGAAGTACGATGTCCCTTTTCGGCCCCTGTTCTTTTCCCGTCAGAATTTCTCTTGTGATCACCGCATTTTCATCCGATGTTCCTCCTTTGATGGAGTCCTTTTCTGCCATAGGGATTCCGAATTCTTCCGGGCTGATCTTATAAGAAATCAGCTTCCCGTCCCGTATCTCACAGATACTGGTCGTATCGGATATGGAGATCTCATCCAGGCAGTCATCCCCGTACACGATCATTGCCTGCTTCACACCCAGATTCTGCATGACTTCCGCCATAGGTCTCAGAAGATCTTCCTCGTATACACCCAGTACAATATAATTTGTCATGGCCGGATTTGCCAGAGGCCCTAAAATGTTAAATACAGATCTCACTCCAAGCTGGGCCCTCACAGGTCCGGCATATTTCATAGAGCCATGGTGTGTCTGTGCAAACAGAAAGGCGACTCCCACCTCCTCCAGGCATTTCTGATTCTGCTCCGGAGAAAGTCCGATCTTGGCACCCAGGGCTTCCAGCACATCGGCCGCCCCGCTTTTAGATGAGACACTTCGGTTTCCATGTTTTGCAACCTTCTGTCCCGCCCCTGCAATCACAAATGCGGATGTTGTGGAGATATTAAAACTGCTGGCCAAGTCACCGCCGGTTCCTACAATATCAATGGCCTCTGTCTCATTGGGAACAACGGCTGCTTTCGCGCGCATGACTTTTGCAAATCCGGTAATTTCATCCACAGTCTCATGGTTCATGCGCAGCCCTGTGACAAAACTTGCGATCTGCGCCTGGGTCGCGCCTCCTGACATAATGCAGTCCATAGCTCCGTATGCCTCATCAGCTGTCAGATGTCTTCCCTCGACAATTTTTTCTAAATATGGTTTCATCGCAGTTTTCTGTGCCGGTTCCATCTCTTCCACCTTCTTTTCTGTCTTTGTCTCTATACCTGCTATCTTTAAGAAATTTTCAAAAATTGCTTTTCCGGATTCCGTCAAAATAGATTCCGGATGAAATTGTATCCCGTACACGTCATAGTCTCTGTGTTTTACAGCCATGATCTGTCCCTCATCGTCTTTGGCCGCAACCGTGAGCACTTCCGGTATCCCCTCCCTCTCAAGAATCAGAGAATGGTATCTGGCTGCCGGGATTATTTCCGGCAGTCCCTGAAACAGAGGAAGACTGCTGTCAATCTGAATCTTACTCTGTTTTCCGTGCATCAGAGTTTTGGCACGAACCGTCTTAGCCCCGAATACCTCACCGATGGCCTGGTGTCCCAGACAGATCCCAAGCACCGGAACTTTTCCTGCAAAATACCGGACTGCCTCCTTTGAAATACCCGCAGATTCCGGATATCCGGGTCCCGGAGAGATAATCAGCGCTTCGATCTCTCTTTGTGCCAGTTCTTCCACTGTAATCTCATCATTTCTGACGACTACAATATTCTCATACAGCTCGCCGATCCCCTGACAGACGTTATAAGTAAAGGAATCGTAATTGTCTATTAATAAAATCATAATTCTGCCGCCTCCTTAATCGCATTGATGACTGCCAGCGCTTTGTTTTTAGTCTCTTCGTATTCTTTTTCCGGTTCTGAATCAGCCACAATTCCAGCTCCTGCCTGGACATATCCTTTCCCATCTTTAAAAAGCACCGTACGGATCGCGATACACGTATCAATGTTCCCGTCAAATGCCAGATATCCCACGGTCCCGCCGTATAGCCCTCGCTTTTTATCTTCTAACTCGTCAATGATCTCCATGGCTCTGACTTTTGGGGCACCGGACAATGTGCCGGCAGGAAGTATGCTCATAAGGGCATCCAGTGCAGTTTTGTCTTCTCTCAGCTCGCCCTGTACGTCGCTGACTAAATGGGTCACCTTCGAATATTTTTCTACTGACATAAAGTTATCCACACGTACCGTTCCGAACCGGCTGACTTTTCCCACATCGTTCCGCCCTAGATCCACAAGCATCGTGTGCTCCGCCTGTTCTTTGGGATCATGCATGAGCTGCCGGACCAGAATATCATCCTCTTTTTTCGTTGTTCCTCTCGGCACAGTACCCGCAATCGGTTTCGTCGTCACGATTCCATTGGTGACACTTACGAGCATCTCCGGAGAGGCACCTGCAATCTGATAATCTACGAAGTCAAAAAAGTACAGGTACGGCGATGGATTTGTTGTTCTTAAACACCGGTAAACATCAAACGGATCTGCCTCGCTTTCCACCTCAAACCGCTGTGAGAGCACAACCTGAAAGATATCGCCGTTTCTTATGTATTCTTTTGCTTTTTCTACCTTGGATTTGTACTCTTCTTCTGTTATATTTGAAATTACCTTTGTCTCTTTTTTATCTGTACGTTCTTTTCTGGACATCCGGAAATTGTCGATCTGTTCGATCAATTTTCTTGCTCTTGGTTCCAAACCCTTATACTTTGTCTCCAGATCATCCTCCTCATGAACATTCTGGATCACGATCACCCGGTTTGTCAGGTGATCAAATGCGACAATCTCATCATACATGCACAAATGGCATTCCGGCATGTTCAGATCATCCTCGGGCACATTGACCAGTTTCTTTTCCACAAACCGAATGGTATCATAACCGAAATATCCGATAAATCCTCCGGTAAGCTTTGGTTTATCAACAAGTACCGGAGATTGGTATGCATTGACCATTTCGATTAAATATGCAATATGGTTTTCCACTGTCTGTTTTGTTCCGTCAATCTCTATTTCTGTGCCGTTTATCTTTACTTCCTTTTTTGGATTCACACCGATAAATGAATACCTTCCCCACTGATCTCTGTTTTCCACACTTTCCAGCATAAAGGACGGGGTACCGGCCTTTCGAAGTGCCATAAAAACCTGAATCGGTGTCACATGATCGGCCAGCACCTCATAAAACACCGGTACTGTCGGATAAATCGTCAATAAATTTTTCACCTGTTCTAATGTTGGACTTAACATAGAATCCTCCTATCTTTTCTAAATAACAAAAAAGGCCTGTCATCCCTCATACAAGGGACGATAGACCGTGGTGCCACCCAAATTTAAGAGTCCTTCTGAAATTACAGACTCTCCTCTAAGAGTACTCCGCCTAAGCTTTTATACTCCGTTCCCGTAACGTGGGATCACGTCGACAGTTACTGACAATATGCGTTCTCTGCGCTCCTCACAAACCCATTCGCATGACTCGTATCTGCTGTCTTCCACCAACCGGCAGCTCTCTGTAAAACCGTTTGCCAAGCTACTTACTTTTGCTCAAAGGATTTCTCAATTTTTTATTATTATATTCCAGGGTGCCAAATAATGTCAAGTGTTTTTTTCTTCATGTGCATCAGTATAAGGATGGAAATCATTCTCACTTCAAGGATTGGAAGTATCAGAATTCTATTTAGATTCAGTTGAAATGAGATTCGTACATCTGATGCCGCGTAATTTAGTAGTAGTTTATAATTGAGAAGAGATGAATGATATATTCGTACAAGAGATGGTGAAAATGATTTCTCATCCTTAATTTACATTATAATACATTTCTCTTTATTTTTCAACCATAAATTTACTTTTGTTACATTCTCATCTTAAACAGAGCATTTTCTTTCTAATTTGTTAATTCGTTCAGAATGATCTTCTGCTATTTTTTTCAAAGTATCGATATCCTCCAAAGATTCTGTCTCCATATTTGTGACCAAGCGGAATGAAATATCTTTGTTTTGCAAATATCCGTCGTGTAAAGCTCCCAGTTTTGGCAATACTTCATTATCCAGTGTATTCCCAATTTTTGATACCATACCTTTAGTTCCAGACAGGTCTTTTTCTATCTTGTCTGTCTTTCGTATAAGCAAAGTAATCTGATTCTGCATCGTATCCATCCGCCTGTCAACAATATGAAACTTCTCATCTACTTCGCCTAAATGCTTCTCTATTGTGTTAAATCTTTCATCCTGTTCGCCCAAATGCTCTTCTACTGCATTGAATCTTTCATCCATTTCTACCAGATGCGTTTCTACCGTGTTAAACCTTTCATCTATTTCTACCAGATGCGTTTCTACCGTGTTAAGTCTTTCATCTATTTCTACCAGATGCGTCTCTACCGTATTAAGTCTTTCATCTATTTCTACCAGATGCGTCTCTACCGTGTTAAGCCTTTCATCTATTTCTCCCAGATGTGTCTCTACCGTGTTAAGCCTTTCATCTATTCCTCCCAGATGTGTCTCTACCGTATCCAATCTGTTCTCCACTGTATCCAACCGGCTCTCCACTGTTTCGAGTCTGCCTTCTATGGCCCCCAGCTGCCGGGTGATCGGACTCAGCTTTATATCAAACAATCCCGCAAGCTGCTGAAAATCTTCATTCGATAACACCATAAACTCCCCCTTTCGTTATTCAAAATTTATCTTTTGCAGTCACTTAGTAAGTATATTTTAGAGTAATTATGCTATTGATTATACCATGTTGCCAATATGAAATCAACAATTTTTTCCATTTTAGTATGAACACTTTGCGTACCAGATGCGATTTGACGTAGTCAAATGATTTCCTTACGCATCTGTGTACAACCCGCGGATCTTTTTTTATTACTTAGGAAAGCCTTTCACGCATTAGCGTGACAAGGTCTTTCCTAAGTAATAAAAAAAGATCCTGGCCATGTGGCTATCAGGATCCCCTTCTTTATCGTAAATATCTCCTCGCATTAGAGGAAGACCTGCTGAATAAGTATCGGTTAAACAGAAGGTAATATTTTATAATTGTTTGTTATAATTTCTCAGCGATTGCTTTAATAAACTCCCCGCTGTTTGCAACTTTGACGTTCTTAAGCGTAGTAATCAATGCAAGATCTTTTGTCATCGTACCCTCTTCTATCGTATCAATCGTCGCCCTCTCAAGCCTGTCTGCGAATTTAACCAGCTCTTCATTGGAATCTAATTCGCCGCGCTTTCTCAAAGCTCCTGTCCATGCAAAAATGGTTGCAACAGAGTTGGTGGATGTCTCTTCCCCTTTCAGGTGCTTGTAGTAATGACGCTGTACTGTTCCGTGCGCCGCTTCATACTCATAATATCCATCCGGCGATACTAAAACAGAAGTCATCATGGCGAGAGATCCGAATGCAGAAGATACCATATCACTCATTACATCCCCGTCATAATTTTTACAGGCCCAGATATAGCCTCCCTCTGACTTCATGACACGGGCAACCGCATCATCGATTAATGTATAAAAATACTCGATGCCTGCTGTCTCAAACTTTTCTTTATATTCTGCATCATAAATCTCCTGGAAAATATCCTTGAAGGTATGATCATATTTCTTTGAAATGGTATCCTTTGTGGCAAACCAGAGATCCTGTTTTGTATCCAATGCGTATGTAAAACAGCTCTTCGCAAAACTCCGGATGGAACCCTCTGTGTTATGCATGCCCTGAAGGATTCCTGCTCCGTCAAAATCATGAATGAGCTCTTTTATCTGGGTTCCGTCTTCTGCCGTGTATACCAATTCTGCTTTTCCCGCTCCAGGCACTTTGATCTCGACGCCTTTGTAGACATCACCGTAAGCATGTCTTGCAATGGTAATCGGCTTTTTCCATGTGCGGACTGTCGGTTCAATTCCTTTGACGGTGATCGGAGTTCTGAAAACTGTTCCGTCCAAAATAGCACGGATCGTACCGTTCGGGCTTTTCCACATCTCTTTTAAGTCATACTCGTCCATTCTTGCGGCATTCGGAGTAATCGTAGCACATTTGACAGCAACACCATATTTTTTGGTTGCTTCTGCCGCATCAAAGGTCACCTGATCATCCGTGGCATTTCTGTGCTCCAGACCAAGGTCATAATATTCCGTCTTCAGGTTGATAAAAGGGGACAAAAGGTCGTCTTTGATCATTTTCCAAAGAATTCTTGTCATTTCGTCCCCATCCATCTCAACCAATGGTGTCGTCATCTCTATCTTGCTCATACTAGTTCTCCTTTTCTTGCATTCTCCATAAATTGTTACTATTATAGCGAAAAAAGAAAACCATGTCAAAGAGATTGATAGATTCAGACCTGGTGTTCCGTATGTAGCAGCTGGTGTGCCCTGTGAGACAGTGGTTTCTCAAAGAACTCTTCATAGAGGTTTTGTATGTCCGGATTGTCATGTGAAAAACGGATCTCTGTATCCCGGTCCAGGAAGTAGAGGCTTGATCCTCTCTCTTCTGCCAGTTCCTGCCCGTCATGGATCGGCTGGCCTCCGCCTCCGGCGCAGCCTCCCGGACAGGCCATAACCTCGACGAACTCATACTTCACTTCTTTTCTGCGTATGGCTTCCATCAGATTCCTTGTGTTGCCAAGACCGCTTACTACGGCGACACGGATGACATTTCCTGCCACATCAAACTCGGCTTCTGTCCATCCCTGGCGTTTGACTCCACGGATCTCACGAAAAGCATCCGCATCCGGATTCTCCCCGGTCACAAGAAAATAAGCCGACCTCAAAGCCGCTTCCATAACACCGCCGGTTGCCCCAAAAATAACGCCTGCACCTGTGCCTGTTTCAAACGGAGAATCAAATTCTCCTTTCTCCAAAAACTGAGGATTTAAATGTTCTGCGCGGAGCATTCGGTCCAGTTCTCTTGTGGTCAGTACGCAGTCAATATCATGGCCTGCATATTCTTCATAAAATAAATCCATCTCCCTTTCCGCTTTCTTAGCCAGACACGGCATAATGGACAGTGTAAAGATTCGTTCCGGATCTACTCCAAGTTTCTTTGCAAAATAAGTCTTCATGACCGCTCCGAACATCTGCTGCGGAGACTTGGCTGTGGAAAGCCTTCCAATCATGTCCGGGAACTGAGTCTTTATAAATCTTACCCAGCCGGGACAGCATGAAGTAAACATAGGATACTCTTCTAAATCCCCATCCTGCAGACGTTTGACAAACTCGCTTCCCTCTTCCATGATCGTAAGATCGGCAGAAAATGTCGTATCGAATACATAGTCTATTCCCATTCTCCGAAATGCCGTCACAATCTTCTCAACCGGTGCTTCCTCTCTGGAAAGGCCAAGCTGCTCCGCCCAGGCAGCCCTGACTGCCGGTGCGATCTGAGCAACCACGATCTTGTTTTCATCTTCCAGGGCGCTGAACAGCATAGAAGTGTCGTCCCTCTCCCTCAGCGCCCCGACCGGGCAGTGTGTGATGCACTGTCCGCAGAGAGAACAGTCCGCGACCCGGATATCCCGGTTCCTGGATACATCCACCGTTGTCCTTGCCCCGGTGCCGGATACATCCCATACATTCAGCCCCTGTACCTTATCACAGATCTGAACGCAGCGCATACATTTGATACACTTGTTCGCATCCCTGATCAAAGGAAATGTCTTATCCCATTCTTTATGTACAAATTCTTTTTTAAATGGGTTCTCCAGTATGTTAAAATCATTTGCGATCTTCTGGAGGCTGCAGTTCATGCTCCTGCTGCAGGTGATGCACTGCCCGTCATGCTGTGACAAAAGCATCGAAACCGTTTTTCTCCGGTTTAACCGCACCTTGGGACTGTTTGTATAGATGACCATGCCCTCTTCCACTACATTATTGCAGGATGTGATCAGTTTGTCTTTGCCTTCCATCTCCACAACGCAGACGCGGCAGGCACTGATTTCATTAATGCCTTTTAAATAACAGAGCTTTGGGATATCGATATGAATGGAAGCTGCCGCCTCCATAATTGTCGTGCCCTCAGGCACCGTTACTTTCATTTGGTCAATCGTCAGTGTTACCATTTCGTATCCCTCCCTCCTTTAAATACTCCGAATCCAAAGTGGTCACAGCGCAGGCACCGCCCGGACTCCTGATAAGCCTCAGCTTTTGACATACAGTTTTCTACTCCTTCAAAATCTTGTACACGTTCTCCGGCCTCTCTCTCTGTCATATTCACCCGGCCGCACGGAGGACGGTCGTTAAGACGCGGCTCCGGAATCTCCACATCACAGGTGATTTCATGATGAAAGCCGAGATATTCATCAATATTTGCAGCAATGACTTTTCCAGCAGCGATGGCAGAAATAACCGTGGCTGGCCCCGTTGCACAGTCTCCCCCTGCAAACACTCCCGGAATATCGTCAAACCCTCCGTATTTTTCAGTCTTGATCTTGCCTCTCTGAACAGGTACTCCGTTCTCCTCAAAATGCTCATACAAAATATCCTGTCCGATCGCCACTACAAGTGTCTCGCATGGGATAAAGACATCTTCCTCACCGGTGGGCTTCACACTGGCTCTGCCGTTTTGTATCCTGCTGATCATCTGGGGCGTTACCCAGATCCCTTTTACATTTCCGTCTTCTGAAACCTCGATCTTCGACGGAGCCATCAGGGTCTTCACCTCAACCCCTTCTGCCACGGCTCCCTGAATCTCTTCCTCCAGAGCCGTCATATCGGCAACTCGCCGCCGGTAGACAATACTTACTTTTTTTGCGCCGAGACGGACTGCTGTCCGCACCGCATCCATGGAGACATTGCCTCCGCCGATCACTGCCACTTCCCGTCCCTCCAGGCACTCACACCGTCCATGGCCTACATCTCTTAAAAACTGGACTGCGGAAATGACACCTTCTGCGTCTTCTCCTTCGAGTCCAAGCTTTTTATCGGTGCTGGCGCCGATGGATATCAGGACAGCATCGTGCTGTTCCCTCAATTCACTTACAGAACAATTCTTTCCAATGACAGTGCCATACTGCACCTTGACGCCGGTGGCGAGGATAGCCTCGATATCTTCATCCAGCCGTTCCTTTGGAAGCCGGTAATTTGGAATGCCGTATCTTAACATGCCGCCCAGCTTCGGCAGCATCTCATAAATTGTAACATCGTGTCCCATCAGTCTAAGATAATAGGCAGCACTCAGCCCTCCCGGTCCGCCGCCCACAATGGCTACCTTTTTTCCAGTCTCTTCACCGCATGGCGGAGGAGGAACTTTGCCGGCAAAATCTGCGGCTACCCGTTTTAATCCACGAATATTTACCGAATCATCGATCATATTTCTGCGGCACTTAGCTTCGCACGGATGCTCGCATATAAAACCGCAGGTTGTCGGCAGGGGATTGTCTTTGCGTATCAGGCGGACGGCATCCGCATACCTTTCTTCCCTGACCAGGGCAATATAACCCGGAATATCGACTCTCGCCGGACATAAAGACACACAGGGCACCGGAAGTTTTAACGACATCAGGCAACGGTTGTACATGATATGTTCAAGATAATCATCTCTGAAACCGATCACTCCTTTATATACCATATTGGCAGCCTCATAGCCGATCGCACAGTCTGCTGAATCCATGATTGACTGCGCCGTATCCCTGATCAGTCCCAATGTCTCTATAGTTGCCTTTCCATCCAGGACATCATTGATCAGGTTTTTAAGCTGCCCAAGACCAATCCTGCAGGGCACACATTTACCGCATGTCTGCGCATGACATAACTCAAGAAATGCCCTCGACATATCGACCGGGCAGATCCCCGGCGGACTGGACTCTATCCTTCTCTCCAAATCTTTATACAGACCCTCCATCACAATCTGTGCACGGCCCGGTGTTACAATTTCTAATCGACTCATTCCATCACCCTTTCTTTATAAATATTGTATCTAATTATATACAATTTCTATTTGTCATACAATAGTTTTCGTCTAAAAACACCGTTAATTAAATAACGAAAAATCGCATAAATCCGGGCTTTTTACACATCTTATTCATAGTATTTGGATTCTGCATACTGCTGAACCCTCATATTTTCGTGCAAAATATTTCATACGCCAGCAAAAAACTTGTATATTTTTTTAACAATCTGTTTTTACACATTCCTTCTTTTCCTTTATAATAAAATACAAAAGTTAGAAAATGGAGGTGCCTCATGTTTAAACAAATCAGCCCCGAGACTTGGGAGCGGCGAGAACATTTTGAATATTTTACCCAAACAATAAAATGTGGTTACAGCCTGACTGCAGAATTAGATGTAACCGAATTTTTAAAACTGACCAAGAACAAAGGTCTCAGATTTTATCCCAGTTTTGTCTACTGTGTCTCAACCGTGATCAATCATATGAAAGAATTCCGGATGGGTATTTCCGAAGACGGACAGCCCGGATATTGGGATATCGTTCATCCCTCCTACACTGTTTTTCACGATGATGATCACACCTTTTCAGACTCGTGGACAAATTACACTGAAGACTTTTCCTCTTTTTACCGGCAGATGACAGAGGATTTGTCTGTATACGGAAATAACAAAGGAATCAAAGCCAGGCCCGGACAGCCCCCTAATTTCTTCTGTATTTCCTGTGTGCCCTGGCTGTCTTTTACCGGATACAGCACCACGACTGCAGAGGGCAGCCCAAATCTCTTTCCGATTATCACTTATGGAAAATACCAGATCAAAAACGGCCGCTGTCTAATGCCGTTTACAGTCACAATTTCTCATGCCGCAGCCGATGGATATCACACCAGTCTTCTCATCAATGAAATCCAGTCGCTGATTTCAAAGGATTTTACACTTTAGAACAATAAGCCTTTCTCTGTATCAATCCGCAAAAAAGGAAACGGTCCAAAACCGTTTCCTTTTGTATTCCACTATGAACTAATATGCAACAACTACACCGCCGTCACATGCATACAGGCTGCTGACTCCCTTGGTATCAACTATGATGATCTCTTTCACTTCCAGTTTGTCTTCGAGCAGTTTCTTAAGATACACTGCTCTTTCATAGCAGTTGCAGTGTGCAATGGCCAAAATCCGTTCCGTCAGATCCTGTCCTTCTTTTACAATGCATTCCGCCATTTTGGCCAATGCCTTCTTTGTACCCCTGGCCTGTGCCAGCTTCTGTATGATCCCTTCTTTGGTCCCTTCCATAACCGGCTTTATATTAAGAGCCGTCGCAAGAACTGCATTCACCTTTGACAGCCTTCCATTTCTCTGAAGCACATCCAATGTCTCCAGAACAAAAAAAGTTCTCTGCCCTCTGATGTAATCCTCTACCTTCTCTACCACCTGCTCAAAGGACATGCCCTGGGAAGCATATTCATAAATCTTTCTTGCTATGAGAAGCTGCGTACTGGACGCTCCTCTGGAATTAAATACATGAATATTCTTTTCTCCCAGCTCCTCCTCATACAGTTTTTTTCCAAGTTCGGCACTGTTATAGGATCCGCTCAGCTCCGCGGATAAAGTCACCACATAAATATCATCTGCCTTTTTATATGCTTCCATATAAGCTTCCGGCGCCGGACAGGCTGACTTGCAGGCTCCTTTGCTGTTTGCCACTTTTTCCAGGAAAGAATGCTGGTCAAACGTATCGTCATCGACGATCTCTTCATCTCCGATCAGCAGTGTCAGAGGTATCCAGGTATAGCATCCCTTCTCAAAATCTTCTTTCGTCAAATCCGTGCAGCTGTCACAGACAATATTAAAACTCATATGGCGTCTCCTTTTAAAACTTTCCGATATAGTATTCATTACTACATATCATATCATATATTTCTATAAATGAAAACCCTTTAATCTTCACCCAGATAATAGGCGCAGACGCAGCCCACGGCCAGTGCAGCCAGTCCCGTCACTCCTGAGAACAGATTAAAATGATCAAAATTTGCCTCATAAAGAATTGCAATCGGGGAACCAAGAATCAGTCCGCCGATTCCCGCAAACGTAATAGCCTCAAAATGTTCAAACAAATATTCTATGATCTTGGCGATGATCACCACTCCCGCTATGATCCCAACAGCCATCGGAGTCAGAAGCAGAATACCGTGAGTGAGTCCGGACAGATTCAAAGTCGCCAGATTGACCATAAACTGTGTGATTTCACGGAGAATCGGCTGATAAAATCCCAGAATCAAAAGTATCATCGAGCCGCTGACTCCCGGTACGACCATTGTAGCCGCCGCAATAATCCCGATCAAAAACATTTTCCCCATCATCAGGGGATCGGCAGTCAAGATCACTTCCGATGCCGTGCTGCTGCCTAAAAGAGGCAGGAGTACAACCAGAGCAAACATCAAAAGAAATGCAATCCCATGGGAAAGGCCCTTTCTCTCTCCTTCCATTCTCTTAAATATGGCAGGCAGTCCTCCGATAATCAGACCGATAAACAGAAAGTTTGTCTGAATCGGATAATACTCAAACAGCCATTTAATGACAAAGGAAAGCCCTATCAGTCCAATCACCGCTCCAATGCCCACTGGAACCAGTATTTTAAGGCTCTGTTTAAACTCTTTGCGTATATGTGTGAGTGCATAGATGATCTTGTCGTAAACTCCCATGGAAACCGCCAGAGTCCCTCCGCTGACCCCGGGAATGATATTGGCAACCCCGATCAGTATTCCCCGGCAAATCTCTTTTAATAACTTCATAGGCCTGCTCCTCCTATCTGCCTTTCAAAAATAATGTCATCTCTTCATCCCAGGCTGTCTCCAGGGTTTTATCCGGAACAAATGTGTTTCTTGACACTCCTGTCGTACACTTCAAGTGTTTTCTGTCGAAATAAATATTTAAAAATAATCCTCCGATCTGCTGCGGCCTGTCAGATATATTATATTTCAAAAGAAAGGCTTCCATTCGTTTCGGATTCAGCATAAGCACAAACTGAAAAGACAGGGGAGTCTTTTTCCCCTTTATAAGGGAAAATATTCTCTGCTTCTCCATTTTCCACGGTATATACGGATACTCTTTCAGTATTTCCCATTCATCTGTATCATAAAAATCTTTCAGCATTTTTCCGTCAAATTCATACATGGTCCCCATGGACAGCCTGCCTTCGTACAGCATAAACTGGTCACACACGTCCCCCGTCAGAAAGCCGGCCATAAAAGATTTTATGTGTTCTATCTCAATTGAAATCATATGAATCCTCTTTTCTGTTACGTTAAAAACGGACGGCTGCCTGCCGCCCGTCTTCATTGTAACTTGTATGCTTTGAGAATTCAACCGTTTCCGTTTAGTTATTCTGCGTACTGCCTGAAGCTCCGTCATCCGTCTTTTTTTCCAGTTTGACACTGAATGTTTTCTTCTCGTAAGTCCCCATTTGATTCTGCCGCTTTACAGCAACTTTTACTGTATCTCCGGCTTTTTTGCTTTCAATCTTGCTCTTCAGGCCCTCCATCGTAGAAACCGTGGCCCCGTCAAAGCTGATGATTACATCGCCGGCACTGATACCCGCCTTCTGCGCCGGTGAATTCCGGACAACCTGACGCACCAGCGCTCCCTGCGGCATATCCATCTGCGCTGCCATATCGCTTGATATGGTCTGACCTGATATTCCAAGGTAAGCCTGCTCGGATTTATCTACAGTTTTCTGCTTGATCAGCTGATCGATGATTGGTTTCGCCGTATTAATCGGAATTGCATATCCCATTCCCTCTACGTCTTCGGAAGAATATTTTACCGTATTGATTCCGATCAGCTCCCCTTTGCTGTTGAGAAGAGCTCCTCCGCTGTTCCCTGGATTAATCGCAGCATCTGTCTGAAGAAGCGTCATGGTTTTATCCGTCAGCTGCACTTCTCTGTTCAGCGCGCTGATATACCCGCCGGTGACTGACTGTCCGTATCCGAGTGCATTTCCTATGGCGATCGCCTGCTCTCCCACTTTCAGGTCATCAGAATTTCCGAGTGTTATGATCTTGATCTTTTTTAATGTGGCAGCCTTAATATCCTTTACCTTTACCGCGACAACTGCCAGGTCCGCGTCATTGTCTGTTCCCTTGATCGTACCGGATGCGCTGGTACCGTCTGTGAATCCGACGGATATCGACTGTGCATCGGCGATGACGTGGTTATTTGTGACAACCAGCAGGTACCCGTCTTTCTTACCGACGATAATGCCGGAACCTGCTCCCTCGCTCTCATTGTCCTGCTGCTGCCCGAAAAAGTTTCCGGAACTGGTCACATACTTGCTTGTGATAGAAACGATGGACGGCATGACGTTAGATGCCACTGTAGATAAATCTTCTTTTCCTGATGCCGTTCCCTTTGCCGAAGTTTTTGTTGTATTGGTCGTTGCCAGCTGTGTCCCTCCGTTGCCTATGCCCATTGCAGAAAACCCATACTGGACTCCCTGAATGGTGACTCCTGCGATCAGACCGAAAGCCACTGCGGCAGCCGCCAGCTTTGCGATCTTCCTGCCTGTTCTATTTTTGTTTCCTTTATTTTGATTTTGATCCGGCTGTGTATATTCTGTATTATTATAATTCATATCTTCGTACATAACCTGTATCTCCTTTCGTATTTAACCTGCTTAAATAGTACAAAATAAATGTGTAAAAAATGTGTTTTAAATGTTATAAAACTAAGAAAAACATAAGAAATAATTCCATTGTGCCTTTGCCCTTTTTCACTTATAATAAGTACAGTGTAATATTATCGTAAAGAGGAGAAAACAAATGATTAAGCAAAACCAAGCCTATTTAAACCGCCTGCATATTTTTATTGATGCGGTCTGTATTTATTTATCGGCTTTTCTGTCACATAAGATCCGCTTCGAATGGGGAAAGGATTCGTGGATCTCTAAGTTATTTTTCTTTGTCGGAAAGTACGAATTGGGATTTTCATACTATCAGAAGACGGTTATTATTACAATCATTATCCTTCTTTTATTATATACTTTTTTCGGCCTGTATACCCCAAAAAGATATCAGCGCGGAAGCCGTGAAATTGTAAACCTGTTGAAAGCAAATCTTGCCGGTCTGGGCATCGGGTCTGTTGCCATTGTCCTGACAAAACTGCAGAACTTCCCCCGAAGCCTCCTGCTTTTATTTTTCTCTGTTAATTTTATCATTGGAGTTCTTTCCCGCTTCACAATCAGAAAAGTGCTGAACAGCACACGGGAAAGCGGACGAAATTTAAAACATGTAGTCCTTGTCGGCTTCAGTACCTCTGCCGCCGCCTACATTGACCGCATCAAAGCCAATCCCCACTGGGGCCTCTATATCCACGGTATTTTTGATGATACCATCAGCGACAACTTTGAATACAGAGGGATCAAAAAAATCGGCTTGTTAAATGAACTGGAAGACTATTTAAGCCAGACTCCTCTGGACGAAGTTGCAATCACGCTGAATCTGGATGAATATGAAAAACTGGAAAAACTGGTGGCCATCTGTGAAAAATCCGGTGTTCATACAAAATTTGTACCTGACTATTATAACTTTATTTCCACAAACCCATACACCGAGGATCTGGACGGTCTTCCCGTCATCAATATCCGCAATGTGCCTCTGACAAACGTTGTAAACCGTATTGCCAAGAGGACCATCGACATCATCGGATCTGCCTGCGCCCTGATCATCCTGGCTGTTCCGATGCTGATTATCGCACTGCTGGTAAAACGCAGTTCACCGGGACCGGTCTTCTTTGCACAGGAAAGAGTCGGGCTTGGCAACAAACCATTTAAGATGTACAAGTTCCGTTCCATGGGGGTTCAGGACCCGAAAAAAGAAGCAACTCAGTGGACAAGGCCAAACGACCCGCGGGTGACCCCGTTCGGAAAGTTTATCCGTCATACCAGTCTGGACGAGCTTCCCCAGTTTTATAATGTTCTGCGGGGAGATATGAGTCTTGTGGGACCCCGGCCGGAGCGTCCGCTGTTTGTAGAAAAGTTTAAGGAAGAGATCCCCCGCTATATGATCAAGCATCAGGTCCGTCCGGGCATCACAGGCTGGGCCCAGGTCAACGGTTTCCGCGGTGACACATCCATCCGCGGCAGAATTGAGCATGATCTCTATTATATTGAAAACTGGACCTTATCATTGGATTTTAAAATCCTGTTTCTGACCGTTTTCAAAGGATTTATTAACAAGAACGCTTACTAGGAGGTTTTTATGAGCGTAAAAGCAGACAAACGACGGCATTCCCCTATCCGCTGGATCTTTATCTTACTTTTCCTGATCGTTGTTCTGATTGGCGTGATCCTCGGGGTTTCCTACACGAAACTGGGCAAGATCAACTCCACACCAATGAATCAGAGCAAGCTGGTCACGGTCCATGAGGATGCCAATATGAAAGATTACACCAATATTGCCTTGTTCGGCATTGATTCTCAGACTGGAAGTATGTCGGACCGGGGCAACCGTTCTGATTCCATTATCGTTGTCAGCATCAATAATCAGACAAAAGAAATCAAGATGCTGTCTATCTACCGTGATACTTATGTGAGTGTCAACGGCCACTACACTAAGATCAATGCGGCGTATTCCATGGGAGGTCCCGAACTCGCTGTCAGTACCATCAACCGAAACCTGGATTTGAATATCACCCAGTATGCGACCGTAAACTTCAAAATTCTTGCGGACATCGTAGATGCCATCGGTGGAATAGAAGTAAAAGTCGATTCCTCGATATTAAAAAATCTGAACAGCTATATCGGTGACATGAACCGTTTAAACGGAGGCTACTCCCCCAAAATAAAAACCGGCGGATTGCATACACTGGATGGGAACCAGGCCGTCGCATATTCAAGAATCCGCTATACCGCAGGAGGAGATCTTGCCCGTGCCGGACGGCAGCGTGAAGTTCTTCAGAAGATCTTTGCCAAAGGCAAAAAAAATCCATTTGGCCTGATGGGTGCCATGGATAAGATTCTCCCACAGATCAAAACCAATATGGACCAGAAAGAACTGTTCTCTATGCTCTTATCGATCTTCCGGTATGACATTAAGGGTCAGAAAGGATTCCCGTTTGATCAGAAGGAATACAAATATCTCGGAGTATGGTATGGCTTCCCAACCACTCTGAAAGAAAATGCTGTCCGGGTACATCAATACCTGTTTGACACTGAAAATTATCAGGTCAGCGATGAACTGGGACGGATTAACCAGAAGATCATAAATGTAATCGGATATTAAAAAGAGGGTATTTCAAAGCTGCGCTGTGGCTTATGAAATACCCTCTTTGATTTTTATTTTTTCAATACCATCTTGTCATCGGCAGTTCATTATTTATCCCATTGGTAAATAAAAGCTGATGCAGATCAATAATACCATTCTGAAAGGTTGACGCACAGGCACAAAGATACAAATCCCACATCCTGGCAAATGTCTCTCCGAACCGTTCTTCGATCTCTCTTCTGTGCTCATTAAAATTCTTATCCCAGCACAGCAGCGTTTTATTATAATGCCTCCTCAGGCTTTCTGCGTCGAGTAAATAAAAGCGATACTTGGCGCTCAGACTGGTGATCTCCCGCAGACTCGGTATCACACCTCCCGGGAAAATATATTTCTTCATCCATGGATCTCCCGGATGTTCTTCCAGTGCACTGATAAAATGCAGGAGAAATACCCCTCCCGGCTTCATCGCCCTTTTGATACACTGGAAAAACAATTCATAATGATCCCGGCCCACATGTTCCAGCATACCCACGCTGACAACCCGGTCAAACTTTTTCCCGTACCCAGCAAGATCACGATAATCCATCAGTTCAGCATGCAGGTAATCCTCAAGTCCTTCTTCCCTGATCCTTTTTTCAAATCCCTGCTGTTGTTCTCTGCTCAGCGTAATCCCTGTGCCCCTGATTTTATATTTCTTTGCGGCCTCTATGAGAAGATATCCCCAGCCGCATCCAATGTCTAAAAGCTCCATACCTTCCTTCAGATAAAGCTTTTTCAGTATCCTCTGTGTCTTCTTTTTCTGTGCATCAAAAAGCGTATCCTGCTCATTCTCAAAATATCCGCAGGAATAGTTTAAAGTCTCATCCAGCCAGAGACTGTAAAAGTCGTTTCCCAAATCATAATGCGATGAGACGTCTTCTTTCTGCTTTCTTCTCCCCAGAGACGGAAACATGAGTTTCCTTAATACTCTGGTATCCACAGAAAAGTTCCCCATCTGACCGAGAAAATAGTACAGGGCCTGATACAGATCCCCGTCGATCTCTAAATCGCCCCGCATATAGGCCTCTCCCAGTGCCAGCGATGTACTTGTAATCATCTCTTTCAGATCCGGTTCTTTTTTGAAAATGATAGAGAATCTGGGATTTCCATGTCCGATTGTATACTCTTCTTCTCTGATTCTGACAAGAAACGGAGTCTCATCAAATCTGTCCAAAAAACGGAGAATTGCTTTTTCTTCCAGCTTCATATACTCTGCCACACCCTTTCTAACATCATATCCAGAGTATTGACAGATTTACAGCTTTTAAACGGTGGATGTCAAATCAGGAATATCGATTGTTCCAACGTATCTTCCGACTCTCTTATATTCCAGAGAATTGGTGATCAATTCATCATCAATGGTGCCGTTTAATGATCTCAGAAACTGGACGCCGTGTCTCTTAAAATAACGTCCTATGTATAAATATCCGGACCGAAGAAACATCCATATCTCTCCGTGCTTCGGCAGACGTCCATCCAGGTATTGAAAACCCAGAACTGAATTTCTGCAGAACTTCGGTTCCAGATTACTTGTACGCACCCATACGAAAAATGTACATTCCCTTGTAAGCGGATTCTGTTCCACCCATACATCATGTACTTTCTGACTCCCATAGTCGGCCAGTCCATCCTCCACGCTGGTAAATTCAAAACACTTCATAGATTTTTTACCTGACGATGTCAGAGAAACCATTCTGTCATATTCCAAATTGATCACATATTTGATATATTCTTTTTGATGCGCCGGCAGCCGCTTGAACTTCTGAATATAATCCTCGTAACTGTATGGCACCATCGGCTCCCTGCCGGAAAACTCATCCAGAGAACAATTTAAGGAGGACGCCACTTCTTCCATCGTATTATATCTGGGATTAGGTGTGATGCCGCATACAATTTTTGATAAAGTTCCGATCGGAATCCTGCTGGCTGTAGACAGGTCTTCCACAGTAAAATTTTTTGACTGCATAATTTCCTTCAGTTTTTTATAATTCATCCGCTTAACCTTCCAAATATGGAATAAATCCATTGCTCCACAAGTTGACAATATTCCTCATTATTCTCTATAATGAACATGATTACATAATCTAAGGAATCAACATTATCTTTATGAGGGGAGTATATCATGCAAAACGAAAATCTTCAATTGGTACTGTCAGATGATACAATTTTACAAATTTCGGTCATCCATTCAAAGGATAGGGCACCTATATCTGACACCACATCTCACGTGATTCACATTAATCAGCTGTTAAATCAGACAGTTTCCGGAACCCAGCACCTGGACCTCTCCGGAAAGATCAGCAAGCTTTTAAAACAGCTGGGCATCACCCCGAATCTGAAAGGCTACCTCTACCTGAGACAGGCAATTGAAATAGGAGTGCGGGATCCTTCGGTTTTTGACGGCATCACAAAACGTCTGTATCCGCATATTGCAGAGCAGAATCACACTACGTCGACCAGTGTAGAGAGGACGATCCGCCATGCCATCGACACTGTATGGAGCAAGGGAAACAAAGAATTATTCTGGAGCATAACTCAGACATGCACACTGGAACGTCCTACAAACAGTCAGTTTATCATTCAGCTTGCGGAATACTTTACAGAATATTAAACTGCTTTTCTTTCCATTAAGAGAACTGTTCGTCAAAACAGCCTGTATCCTTTTAATACATCAGGATACAGGCTGTCTTTATTCGTCATCACTCCAGGCTTCCCGGAATCTTTTCTCATATTCTTCCGCAAGCATCCGGCGAAAGTCAGGATGCGCGATCCGGATCAGCTTCCTGGCCCGGTTTCTTAAAGTCTCACCTTTTAATCTCGCCGTTCCATATTCCGTCACGATATAGTCTGCATCATACCTGGATGTCGTAACTGCCGCTCCCTCGCCGATCACCGGTACGATCTTTGATATCCTGCCTTCTGCCGCCGTAGACGGCATCGCCATGATGCTCTTTCCTCCCCGGCTCATATTGGCGCCCCTCACAAAGTCAACCTGGCCTCCCACCCCGCTGATCTGTCTCCTGCCCACCGAAGCCGAAACAACCTGTCCCATCAAATCCACCTGAACACAGGAATTGACAGATACCAGACGTTCATTTTGTGCAATGACATACGGATCATTTACATAATCCACCGGATGAAGCTCCACTGCCGGGTTGTTGTCCGCGAAGTCATACAGCTTTCTCGTGCCCATAAGAAAGGTAACGATGCTTTTTCCGGCATGAAGACTTTTTCTGCGGTTTGTGATCACCCCGGCCTCATAAAGTTCCACAATGCCGTCTGAGATCATTTCCGAATGAATTCCGAGATCTTTTTTCTCCTTCAGGAACCCAAGGACAGCATCCGGGATGGCTCCGATGCCAAGCTGCAGCGTGTCCCCGTCTTCGATCAGGGAGGCACAGTTTTTCCCAATCGCCCTCTCGACCTCTGAAATCCCTGCAGGCGGAAGTTCGATCAGAGGAGTATCTGCCTCCACAATATAATCTATGTCACTTATATGAATAAAACTGTCACCCAGCGTTCTGGGCATAGAGGGATTGATCTGTGCGATCACCAATTCCGCCTCCATAGCCGCCGGTTTAGAATAATCTACGGATATCCCGAAACTGCAGTAACCATGCTCATCCGGAGGCGAGAGGTTTAGAAACACTGCATCTACGGGGAGAGTTGTCCGGAAAAGCTCCGGGACTTCTGAAAAATAAACCGGTGTTACATCCGCCCTGCCCTCTTTTGCGGCCTTCCTCGTAGAAGCTCCCAGAAAAAAACTGTTATGGCGAAAATGTTTCTCCATCCCGGGTTCACAGTATTTTGCTGCTCCCATGGCAACCATATGGACGATTTCCACATTTTCAAAAAGGGCTCTGTTTCTCACAAGGGCATCCGAGAGGACCAGAGATTCCCCTGCCGCATGAGAAAAAACAATCCGCTGCCCTGACCTGATATGAGAAACCGCCTCATCCGCACTGACCAGCTTCTCCCTGTACTCCGCTTTCCACGGCTTGTCCTTCTTATCTCTCATCATATCTCCTCTTAAATATCTCTCTGATCTCCTCTTTTGTCAGTTCCACATAGTTATTCTTTAAGAGTCTCTGCTGATTCTGTACCGTGCTCTCTGTAAATTCTTCGATTTGTACTTCTGTCATGCCATAGTCTTTCAGCGGCCTGGTCTCCATAAAGTTTGACAAAAGCTCCCGGAGTCTTAGAAATGCCGAGTCCGCCTCCCATCCAAACACATCCGCGATGGTCTGTCTCAGCTTTCTGATCTTTCCTCCCGGTTTCTTTAATTCATATAGCTCCATCACATCCATAAAAAACTGGTAATTGGCTTCTCCGTGAGGTACATGGAATGCACCTCCAATCGAGTAAGACAGTGCGTGGACAGCGGCACATCCCGCGTTCCCGAACGCAATGCCAGCATAGTTGGAGGCCAGTATATAGCTTTTCAAATTATTTTTTCTTGCCTCTCTTCCAGACTCCGCCATATCATGGTAACCGGACAGAATCATTTCTATGGCTTTCCCGGAGAACAGCTCCGTAGCCGGAGATGCTTTCGGCGACAGAAAGGATTCCACTGCATGTATAAAAGCGTCGATTGAGCTGGTAAGAAACACCTTATAGGGCAGTCTTTCTAGAGTTTCCGGTATCAGGACCGCACAGTCCGCATAGCAGGCATCTGCTGCCAGGCCTTTTTTCGTATGTCTGGATTTTATTTCGGCGATAGCTACATTCGTGACCTCGCTTCCGGTGCCGCAGGTTGTGGGCACTGCGATCAGCTGTTTCTTTTTTACAGGCTCCTTTTCGCCGTCAAACAGCGGAGTGCTGCCGTCCGGCATATCCAATGCCAGTATTTTGCTGATATCCAGTATCGTTCCCCCTCCCAGTGCAAAGATCCGGTTATAATAATACTTCGACGTCTTCTCTTTTATCTGGTCGATCATCTCGTCGGATGGCTCTCCGTCTCCGAATTCCTCCTGAAAAATATAATTAGCGTTCACACCCAGCGGTTTCAGAAGCGGCTCATACAGATACCTGTTTGTCACTACCAGATCACTGTGGCCGATCTTAAATTCTTCCTGAAACTGTTTTACAGTGTCAAAATAAAATACCGTGGGCACCAGTCTCAATAACTGCATAAATTCTCCTTCCTATTCCCCCGCAGGAATTACCTGCGCTGTTCCGCTGATGACAACTTCATTGTCCTGGTTGACACAGGTTGTTTCCAGTGTTGCAAGCTCAAATGATTTCTTCCTCTCGATTTTCAGGACTTTGATCCTGGCAGTCACCCGGTCTCCGATCCTCACTGGCCTTTCAAAATTCAGCATCTGACTCAGGTACACGGTTCCCGGCCCCGGCAGGACACCGGCGATGGCCGCAGAGATAAAACCGGCTCCGATCATCCCATGGGCAATCCGCCCATGAAACCTGGTGCCTTTGGCATACTCTTCATCCAGATGCAGAGGGTTTTTGTCTCCTGATACTTCTGCAAATATTTTCACATCCCGCTCCGTTACATATTTATAAAAAAATCCCTCCTGTCCTACTTTGAGCATGTCCCCTCCTCTCTGCCTGACTCATGGAGCATGACACTGACCCTGTAATTCCCGGGTCTTGCGGCCTCCTCGAAGGCTTTCTGAATATCTTCCAGCGGATAACTGGCCTCGATCAGAGGCCTGACATCCACCACTCTCTGATTGAGCAGTCTGGCCGCTTCCAGAAAATCCTTTGTATCGCCCAAATATGTACCCAGAATCTCCATCCTTCGGTAATGGATGTCATTAGAACTAATCCCCAGCTCAGGGGCCGGATAAGCGGCTGCAAACATCAGCATCCGGCCGTCAAAATGTTTGAGTATGGCCGCCGCCTGTTCATTGGCTTTTGTGGCTCCGACGGCCACAATGACAGCATCTGCGCCCCGGCCTCCTGTCATCTGCTTCACTCTCTCCACCGGGTCTGCGGCGCCGGCATCGATCACCTCAAATCCCATGGCTTTGGCAGTTTTGATCTTCTTTTCCATCATTTCAGTGACGATCACTCTGGCACCGCACGCCCTGACTGCCTGGGCATTTAAAAGTCCCATAGTCCCAGCCCCGATGACTGCCACCGTATCCTGAGGGCTTACTCTGAGCTTTCCTATTCCCTTTGCTGCGGTTGCCAGAGGCTCTAAAAAAGCCGCCTCCCCGGGACTTAATTCCGGATTCATCTTCATTACTGCCGTAGCATTTCTTACCTGATATTCAGCAAATCCCATTCTTCCTTTATACCCGCCCTCATGAAGGTCATAGGAGCTCCGGATCACGCACTGGCTTTCTTCCCCTTTTCTGCAGTGTTCACATTCCCCGCAGTAGTTATTGGAGATGGCTACAAAATCCCCCGGCAGCAGCTCCACTACCTTGGCTCCGGTTTCCAGTATAACTCCCGCCCCCTCATGTCCGCCCGCCATAGGATAGCCCTGGTGTTCTCTCAGCCCCAGCCACTGTCCGTAATCAGCAGTACAAATATTGCAGGCCAGCTGTTTGATCAGTATCTGATGTTCTCCCAGTTTCGGCAGCTTCATTTCATGTACTTCAGCATGTCCCTTCGATGTCAGAACGCCGAACCTGAACGTTTTCACTGTATTTTTATCCATGATATTCCCTCCATCCCGGACATTTATGATAATCCGTGCTCCAAAGACATTTCCGGCAGTTTCTGCAGGATACGATCTCCCTTCCCTGTTTGATTTTTATTACCCATTCAGGGTCGCAGAGCAGCGCTCTTCCAAGGGCCACAAAATCCGCACATTCCTGTTCCAGCAAAAACATTCCCTGTTGTACCTGCCGGATTCCGCCCACAGCGATTACAGGACAGCTTACTCTCTGTTTCATCTGCATGGCGCCCCAAATACGGATATTGAAGGGAAATTCGTCAGGAGGATTCTCCATGGTCCTCTCATCCATAAAGCCCGTAGACCCGAAGCCTGTGGATACATGCAGGAAATCCATGCCGGCTTTTTCAAACGTCCCCGCCATAAATGCAGATGACTCCAGATCCGGCTCGTCAAATCCGAGGCGGACGGAAATGAGAAAATTCTCACCGCAGCTATGCCGGATGCCCTCCATGATATCAAGTACAACCCTCATTCTTCCTTCGATGTTTCCCCCGAACCGGTCTGTCCTGTGATTGACTGTCGGAGATAAAAATGCATTCAGAAAATAAGAATGAGCGCAGTGAAGCTCGACTCCGTCATATCCGGCAGCCCTGGCCCTGACAGCAGCCTCAATAAACTGCTGTTCTCTCAATAGGATTTCGTCTTCACTCATTTCGTCTGCCGTATATTCTCTTCCCCTGAGTGTCCCATGAAATGCGGACGGGGAGGCAGGCCTTCCCGATACTGTCCGTATGCCCGCATGGTGAAGCTGTGATAGTATCGGAACTTTAAACTTGTGTGCTGCGGACACCAGCATTCTGTGCCCCTCCATCTGATCCTCGTTCCATATACCTGTCTGATACTCAGAAAGCCTTCCGTCCTCTGCCACACAGGCTGCTTCCGCGATGATCATTCCGATCCCGCCCCTGGCTCTGGCCTCATAGTGGGAGATCAGCTCATCCGTGATTATTCCGTCCTTAACCCCATAGCCGAACGTCACCATGGGTGCCATTATAAAGGCAGATGCAATTGTCTTTCCCTTTATCACTGTTTGTTTCTGATACATCAGGTCCCTCCGTCCTGGCTAAAAACAGCCGTATACCTTTTTTGGGTTTTCAACAAAAATGGTCCGGATTTCATTCTCTGTAATCCCGCCCGACTCCTTAAGCCTCGGAATAAACTTGTTTAAAATATACTCAAGACCCGGTCCGCCGCCGTTGGCCCTGAAATAATTGCTCCTGCCAAAGTCCGCGCTGATCAGAAGCCTTTCCAAATAACCTTCTTCCATCAGATCCAAAATCATATCAATGTTAGTCTGGACCGGATAGCGGTAAACTCTTGCGATGTTGTCCACAGACAGGAAGCTTCCCATAGAAGCAATTTTCTTATATTCATAGGGATCCGGATTCCGGTCCATATGTCCGAGCACTACTCTGGAGAGATCCGCCTGGCAGCGGTCCAGAAGTCTCAGAATTTCTATCCCCATCATCCCTCCGTGATGAATCCAGATCGGGGCATTGGACTTCTGCTGTGCCCTGGCGGCAGCTCTCAGACACTTCTCTTCCCTCGGATGAATAAACCGGGGGGATACCGCACATTTTAACTGTCCTGCCCGGATCTCCGTTCCGTCCATACCTTCCTCTATCTCTCTTATAAACAGTTCTGCCAGTTCCTCTGTGCTGATATCATCAATAAAATCCGGGTTGTGGTCAAACAGATAAAATCCGGCGGTGGCAATCAGATGCACTCCGCTCTGCCTGCTTGCATAGACAAGCTTTTGCGGGTCTCTTCCGTAATCGGCAGCCGTTCCCTCCACAAGAGCAGAACCGCCGGCTTCGGCAAACAGGCGAAGTTCTCTTATAGAACCCTCTATATCCGTAATTGCCAGAGTGGGATCCTTCTCTGCTGTATACGGATTGCAGCAGACATGTTCATGCGTATAGGTAAACCCTATCTTTTCTGCGTCCACATCTCCCAGGACAGTTCTCACGCAATTCATAGTATCCGCCTCCCTTCTACCGGTTCCAAACTCTGACCAGCGACTGTTTTCGTACATAATTGAGCAGATCTTCCGCTATCATCTCAGATGCCCATTTTTTAGAATCTGTGCTGATCCCAGCCATATGCGGCGTCAGAAGAACGTTGTCCATCGTAAAAAACGGATGATTTTTCGGCGCCGGTTCATCCCACATGACATCCACCGCGGCAAACGCAATCTTTTTGTTCTCCAGAGCCTCGATCAGCGACCTCTGATCCACTACGGCAGCCCTGGACGAATTGATAAAATAGGCGTCCTCTCTCATGGCATTAAACCATTCATCATTGATCATGCCTTTCGTCTCCGGTGTCACACTCAAATGGACACTGACGAAATCACATGATGGCAGCATCCGGATCGGATCTTCATATTTTTTCGCGCATACCGCATCAAACGTCTCCTGGGGCTGAAATGGATCATAAGCAGCAACTTTCATCCCCATGCCGGAACAGATCTTCGCCACGTTCTGTCCGATATGGCCCAGCCCGATGATCCCCACTGTCCGGCCGTATACATCGATTCCCCACGGATAGGAGGATCTCGGATTCTCCCGGTCCTTAAACCGCCAGATCACGTCCTTTTTATCCGGCACATCGTAAATGTCTTTTTCATCTGCCAAAAATCTTCCGGACCAGAGACCGTGATAGGTAAAGGAAATTCTCTTGCAGATATCCAGCATCATTCCCACGGTATATTCCGCAACCGAATGTGCATTTCTTCCCGGCGCGTGGATGACCGGGATCCCCAGCTCTTTTGCAGTCTTCGTGTCAATATTGTTAGGCGTGGCCCTTCCGCAGCCGATCAGCTTTAACCCTTTTTCTTTGAGTTCCCTGATCACTCTTTCTGTCACCGGATCAGTATAAAACAGCACCGCCTCACAGCCAGAACATTCTTCTATGATCTCTTCCTCTGTGGGAAGGATATCCGTGGCCGTCCACGGAAGTATTTTCACATCACAGCAGGACTCCAGCTCTTTCAACTGTTCCGGCCAAAGTTCCATACTCACGGCAGCTTTTATTTTTTCCATGTTGTCTCCTCTCTCATTCCAATGCTTTTCCTTCGCTTCCAAACGTTTTCATGTATGTTTTTAAAATATGTTTATAGGCTTCTGCCCCCGCTGCCAGTGCCTGGTTGGCGTACACCGTCCGGTTTCCGGTATAGATAAGTTTTCCGTCATTGTCGAACAGCGGATCATTTTCCTCTTCAAACTTCCGCACCCCGATTAAGTATTCCGTGGAAAGATCCGTAGATAAATTGATCTTCTGTATTCCAAGGGTGATAGCCTTCTTCAGCTTTTCCTCTCCCGTATTAGAACCTCCGTGCAGCACGAGGGGCACGGATACTTCTCTGCTCAGCTCAGAGAGCAGCTCAAAGTTTAAAAGAGGTTTTCCCCTGTAAACTCCATGGGATGTTCCCACCGCCACAGCCAGGCAGTCCACCCCGGTTTCTTTCACAAAGCCAGCGGCCTCCTCTTTCCTGGTAAGCCCGCTGTCCCTTGTCTCTTCATACTCTGCCCCTTTTCCCACATGTCCAAGTTCTGCCTCCACCGTTACACCGACTGCATGAGCCGCACGGACAGCCTCTCTTACTGCTTTTACATTTTCTTCATAGGGAAGTGTGGATTTATCCAGCATGACAGAGGTAAAACCGCATCTCAGGGCACGCTGAACATCCTCATACTCTTTCCCGTGATCCAGATGCAGGGCTGCCGTTACCTCCGGGTATTTTTTCTCATACAACCGTACCGCCATGGCCAGCTCCTCCATCTGCACATAAGGCGTGCAGGCTATGATCACCGGAGCCTGCATTTCCGATGCGGCCGCAAAGCACGCTTCCACCGTTCTCCCCGTAAAAACATTTGCTGCAGCTACCGCATATTTCCCATCTTTTGCTCTCACGAGCAATTCCCTCATTGAAACTAACATGCCAAAACCTCCCTTTCTCTCCTTAAAGGAACGGGACCGCCCGGTCTCCCTGACAATCCCTTTCCAGCGAACTATATAGAAAATATTTTGGTATCTTGTATTGTCTTTCGTCTAGAACATTCCGGAGAAGAAGGAAACAATCTTATGTATGATGTATCCGACCCATTCCTGTCCTACACAAAATCCTGATATGGTAGTTCCGGCCTCAAACTTAAATCCTACGCCGGCAGCCATCTGTGTGATCAGCGGTGCCAGGTCTGTCGCAATCCACAGGCCGATGCAAAGTGTCAGCACCGCAGCAATCAAGGCCCTGAAAGAGTTTCTCTTTGTGCCGATGACAACACCGATCATCCAGTATGGAAGGGCAGTAAGGTCTGTAAACGGAAGAAATCTGTTTCCCGGAAGAATGATTGCCAGTCCGAGCACGATCGGCACAGTGATGATTCCCATAGTGATAACGTCCCTGTCTCCCAGAAGCATACAGTAATCCATAGCAATGTTGAACTTTCTTCCCGGAAATCTGGTATTCATAAAGTCTCTGGCTGCATCCGTGAGAGGAGCAAGGCCTTCCATCATGATGGAGACCATCCTCGGAAGCAGGAACATGGCAGCGGAAAGTCCGACTGCTACGACCAGAGCCGCATCCCATTTATATCCTGCGAGAAAACTCATGATACCTCCAAGCAAAAATCCCAAAATCATCGGTTCGCCGAAAAAAGAGATGCTTGACGGCAAATTTCCAAGGTTAAAAGAAATTTTGTTTAAACCGGGGATCTTATCAATGACCCAGTCCACGCCTCTGGCGAATAACAGCTGAAGCGGGAATCCCTGTGTGGAGAAGGTCAGACCGGCCATCTGTTCTCCTGCAAAGTCGGTGATCACCTGCTCCTGTCTCTCTCCTAAGATCGTATTGACCATCATAAACAATGTACCTACGACAATACCCAGAATGAAGTTCCCTGTGACAAAGTAAGATACAGTTCCGATCAGAATAAAGTGCCAGTAGTTGAAGATGTCTACATTCAGCGTGTGGGTGATCTTAATTGCCAGGCAGATCACATTGACTATAAGGAATGTCACGATGGATGCCAGCACAAAGGTTCCGCTTCCGAAAGCAATGCCCGAAGCCGCAGGCCATCCTACATCCGTGATATCCAGGGCCAGTCCCCAGTTTGCCTGCATGGCTTTTACAAGGCCTCCAAGATTGTCGCTTACCAGGCTGATTGCAAGACTTATGCCGGTAAATCCGATTCCTACCGTAAGTCCGGCTCTCAGCGCATTTTTTACCTTCATCCGGAAGACCACTCCCAGAAGAAAGATAACGATCGGCATAATCACAGATGCCCCAAGACCTAAAATCGTATTGATAACGCCCATATTCAATCCTCCTTTTCATTTGTTATGAAATACTTTTTAAATATTCTTCCATTTCATCAAAAAACTGATTTTTCCCAATACCCGTGAGCAGGGGAACCCCTGACATGACTTTAATCTCACCCACATTTCTCACAGATTCTAAGGAAGTGGTGGAAACAATAATGGTTGGTTTCACGTTGTCGATCAATCCTGACATCTCATTTACTCCGCAGGTCCTGACTTCAACATTCACTCCCCGGTCTGCCATCCCCTGCCGGATGGAAGTTGCCACATGAGAGGAAGTTGCAATTCCGCTGCCGCAGGCAGACAAAACCTTAAATACTTTTGCCATAATTTTTCTCCCTTCTTTCGATGTTTAAGTGTTTATTCCTATTTTTGTATGTTCTAAAATCTCTGCTATTTTCTCAGGTTCCTGCTCTTTCTCCAGCTGTTCCATCGCCTCCTTATCAGAGAAAATTGATATGATCTTCTGCAGCAGTTCCAGCTGCTGCTCTGTCTTCTGCAGTACCAGGTTAAAAATAAAACGAACGTCGACTGTGTTCTGATCATTCACCATTTCATGAAATTCTACCGGCCTTCTAAGCTTGGCAACGGCTATACACGGCTTTATCACGTGGTCAGGCTCCGTATGGGGCAGAGCCACCGCAAACGGTTTGGTACAAAGTCCGGTGGGGAATTTCCGTTCCCTTTCCAAAAGCATATCCAGATATCCTTCCTCCACATATCCTTCTTTCTTTAAATGTCCTGCCATCTGCCTTAAGGCATCCTGGAAATCCTTTGCATCGACATCACACAGAATCAGCTTCGGACAAATCAACTCTTTTAAATTCATATGCTTTCTTTCCTTTCTCTATAAAATCGGAAGTCTGTCTTTAAACTGAGCCAGGTTTTCGGAACCCAGCAGCTTCCTTACCAGACCCTCATCATCCACCAGGCGCACCGTCAAGTCAAAGAAGCTGTTTAAATACTTCATATCTTCCTTTTTCACTGCCAGCATAAAGATCAGCTGTGCCTGACCGCTGCCCCATAAAATGGGCTGATTCAGAATGCCCACGCTGATAACCGTCCTCTTTGCACATGCTTCGATCGGATGAGGCATAGCAATCTTATTTCCAAAGATTGTAGAGGCCACCTGTTCTCTCATCAGCGTCTTTTCCGCGAAATCCTCTCCTGCGAAGTCAAGCCTTATGAGATGTTCTGACATTGTCCGGATAACTTTTTCCGGCGTCTCAGCCTTTAGATTATAAAAAAACAGTTCTCTGTGAAAATAATCTTTAATGCTCCTCGGAAGCTGGTCATACATCAATTCTTTACGCATCTGCAGAAGCCATTTATTGATCTCCCTCTGATCTTTTTCGTTCAGCAGAGGCGAAATCTGTATTTTCGGTACCTGAAAGTTTTTCAGTACCTGTTTTGATTCTGTGGTAATCAGAAAAGTAGGTTTTAATTTTTCTATCTCATTGACTGCATAGATAGAGAAAGGACCTTCAATATTGCAGATGTCACCGTAAATCGCCTTCAGTCTTGTAGTCAAAAGCCTGCTTGTCCCATAATTCATTCCTGTGACGACTGCAATCGTAAAATCTTTCGGAGATTTTTTTCTCTCCATCCTCTCCACCGCACTTCCCAGATAAGTGGCCACATATCCCAGTTCATTTTCATTCAGCCTCACTCCGAACACATCGTAAAACCGTTCGTATAGAAACAGAGACATATCAAACACAAAGGGATATTCTGTCTTTAAAAGCATCAGCACCGGATTGGTGCTCTCCGGCTCCATCCTGATCCTTTTTAATGTATACCGGATGTGGGTCACAAGCCCTGCCTTCAGCTCCTGATCATCCGTAAGATCCAGATGAAATTTGTTTTTAATGTCATTTAAGAGTTCATTGACCACAAATTCATAGTGGGACTGCTCGGGTATCGGCGCCGGCCTGACCTCTGCTTCACTTCCGATCAGCCGAAACAGAGAAAGCTGAACCGCCAGATCCACCAGTTCTTCCTCATTTAATTCTGTGGAGAATTCTTCTCTGACTTTCCCTGAAATGGTCTCCGCAAGTGTCCAGTTGATATCCTCTGATGTCAGAATATCTTTTGTTTTATTCTTATATTCATACCCCATATGGACTCTTGTAAGTTTAATCGACAGATAAATAACCAAATGAAGGATATCCTCCGCTGTCATGGAAATTTCATTGTCCGCCAGTGCATTCAGCACGCAGTTCATCATTTTTTCCGGTATGTCAGCCCCAAAATAATCGTCATAATTCTCAATCATCAGATAATCCGGGTCCGTCCGGTCTACCATCAGTTCCTTCAGAAGAAATCTTCTCGTCTCTTCCTCCCCGTAAGTCCATATCTTTCTCCCGTTCCTCTTAACATACATTGGTGTCGTGCGGCTCTCCAGCATAGCTTTGATCTTAAAAATCCCGCTTTCCAGGGTCGTCCGGCTGACGAACATTTCTTCCTCCAGCTCATCCACATCCTCCGGTTTCTCTTCATCCGCCTGAAGAAGTCTGATCCCAAGGGCACGCATCCGCTCCTGCGGTGTCAAAGGCACATCCATACCATCCCACAGCAAAGATTCCAGCTCCCCCTGCCTCTCTCCCCGCAGCCGGTAGCCCTCCTGTCTGGAAGATTCTATATAACAGCCCACGGTTTTCAGCCAGACATTAATTGCTGCAATATCCGCCCGGATGGTTCTCGGAGTCACCGCCATCTCCTCAGCAAGTTCCTTCCCTTTTACCCAGCCGTCCAAAGACATTAGCTTTTTTAATATCTTCTTTTGCCTTGTCGGCAGTCCTATCATTGCTATCACCCTCTCATTACTGTTTTTTTTATCTTATCACCTCAGTTCCGCTCATCCTTCAGGTATTTTTTTCCACTCTTAATAAATTGTCTCTCTTATTCTAATCCAAGCTTCTTTACTGCCCGGTCATGCATGATCTTATAGCCCGATTCCGGTAAAGGCTTCATTTTTCCTGCCGCATAGGTGTAATATGCTATCTGTGAATTTTCCTCTACATATTCTGCAATGCTCATCGCCTGGGAGACATTTCTTCCCGCAGCGATCAGACCGTGATTTTCCAGTAAACACACTACATTGTGATCACCCATAGCCTTCACTGCCTCTTCTGCGATCTCCTGCGACCCCGGTATTTCAAACGGTGCCACTTTTACCGGAGAATACGGTGCAGAAGCAGCGGCCACCGCCGGAAGCTCTTCCACCAGAATCGACATGGCGGTGGCAAAAGGAGAATGTGTATGTACGACCGCTTCCATCTTTACTTTATTCAGAAAAATCAGGCGGTGCATCGGTGCTTCTGTGGACGGTTTGCATTTTCCCTCTGTCCATTCCCCTGTGGCAAGATCGATCACCGGCACCATATCCGGTGTGATCTCCTCATATGGTATCCCGCTGGGTGTAATCACCATGACCCCCTCTTCTCTGCAGGCGATCGAAACATTTCCCGAAGTCCCATGGATCAGCTTCTTGTCACTGCACTCGATAGCAGCTTGAATGACCTGTTCTTTGGCTCTCTCTTTTTCCATAGTTTCCTCCTTGAATTCACAATTTTTTATCTCTATAAGTCACAGCGTATTTCATTTTTGATGACTTCTCCTCCCGCATGGGAGTTCAGCGCATCCAGACACTGTTCCAGGGGATATGTATCATTTACAAAAAGATCCTCGCTAATAATCCCTCTTTCAATGAGTCTGAATGCCTGTTCCTCAAGCTTCGGTGTCGTATGGTAGACTCCCTTCACTGTCAGCTGGGAGTAATGAAGAAGTGTCGTGTCCACCGTGATCCGGCTTCCTCCCCTGCATCCTCCGAATTCAAGGACAGTCCCGGCTTTTCTGACCATGTAAAGATTTTTTTCCCAAACCTCGGGGACCCCGGTAGCATCGATCGCTATATCAACACCTCTTCCGCAAGGAGTCAGCCCTTTGACAGCCTCCACTACATCCTCTGTTTCAGAAATGTCAATAGTAACGTCAGCACCCAGTTCCCTGGCCACCCCAAGGCGTTTTGCATTTTTATCTGTGCTGATAACATAAGCACCCCGGAGTTTTGCAAGCTTTGTCATCATAAGCCCCAGAGGACCCGCCCCGTTGATCACTACAGTATCCATCAGCTGAATATCTGCATCTGTGATTCCATGGACCGCACTGCCCAGCGGTTCCAGTAGCGCAGCAGAACGGAAGGAAATATGGTCCGGAATATGAAACACATTCTCTCTCACGATGGCCGCAGGAAGAAGCCGGTACTCCGCCCAGGCACTCTTTACCATGGTCAGATCCTCACACATGCTGTGTTCCCCGATCTTACAGTAATAACATTTATTGCACGGAGCAGAATTGTGAGGTGCGATCCTGTCTCCCACTTTGAATCCGGTTACTCCCTCCCCAACTTTGGCAACAACTCCGGCACTCTCGTGTCCAAAAATCAGTTTCTGCCCTTCTTTGAATTTCGGATACCCTCTTTTGTACTGCTTCAAGTCCGTTCCGCAGGTCAGCGCCGAAATATTCTTCATCAAAATTTCCCCCGGTCCCGGCTCAGGGGTTTCCACGTCTTCCATTCTCAAATCATTTGGTGCATAATAGACAGCCGCTCTCATATGTTTCTCCTCCTTTTTTACTGTATGGTTCCTCTTATCTTGTCTCAAGAATACCATGCCCCTTTCTTTCCACTCAACCAGACTATTTCCCATCGGATAGGAAAGAGCAAAAACAAAGTCTTGCCTATGAAACAAAAGAAAAAAGCTGATCCTCCGTTTTGTCTACGGAGAATCAGCTTTTCGCTGTCTCTTTTTCTGCATATGAAATTTTCAGCCTGCGTATCATCTACAAAAGCTGCATCTTCTCAAGAAGCGCCCTGCCCACTTCTCTCTGTCCTCTTTTACAATAAAAAAGATCCCTGACTTTTTTTCTGTCTGCTTTAAAATCATCAGTTCCCGAGACGATCTGCCGCATGCCTTCCATTAATTCATCGAAGGTCCCGGCCTTGATCCCCGGTGTCACTTCATCATAAGGAAAATACATCTCCCTGTCCTTTTCAATATAGCTGTCATAATCAAAATCATAGAAAATAACCGGGCGGTCCAGCAGCAGATAGTCAATATATGTGCTGGAGTAATCGGTGATCAGTATATCCGTTTCTATCAGCAGCTCCTGAATATCCAGCGAATCCTTTGTCATATCCACAATATTGGAATAATCCGAAAGATCTGCCTCCTCATGAATATGATAAAAATGTCTGCGAATGATAAACAGGATCTGATGATCCCGGCAGAATTCATCCAGCTTTTTTAAATCAAAATGCTCCCTTAAAGGAAACGGAATCTTTCCTTCCTGCCGGTGTGTAGGCGCGTACAGAATCACGTTTTGACCTTCAAGCCGCTTCCTCAGTTTTTCATTCACCGGAAAAAGATGTTTATCGTCGTAGAAAAAATCATTCCTGGGCTGTCCATAAGTAAGGATCTGCTCCGCCGGACGGCGGAACGCACTCTTATAAATCTCGGAAAAAGTCCGGCTCGTAGCCACCACATACTCTCTTCCCAGAGGAAACTGCTGAATCTTACGCCGGATCTTCTGTCCCCTGCTGTCCCAGTCTTTTCCCTTGGTATCATCATATCCAATCTTCTTAAGCGGAACTCCATGCCAGACATTCAAAAATACGGCTCTTCCGAGAAATGCATGATTCAGATCACTGATTCCATTGCACATCACCGCATATTTCGCCCTGAGCTGACAGAGAATCCCCTTCCGTTCAGAAAACAGGTAAGCCTCATAACCTAACTCTCTCACTTCCCTGACAACACGTGGATTTTTCGTGATCCAGACCGGCCGGATTCCGTCCATCTGATTTGCCTCAATAAACAGATATTTAGGATTGTCGGCAAACTGCTGTCCGAGCCATGCGCCGAATACCCAAACCTTTCTGCTCCTGGGCCAGAGACACGACAAGTACATCACAATATATTTCAGTATAAGCTTCATACCACTTTTCATCTCACCCTAACCCCACAGCCACTGCATCAGCTTACGGATATTTCCTTCTTTCAGAACCTGATGATTCCGGTAGAAGAAAAGTCTGCGCATCTTTCCTTTATAATATAGATTTCCATAAGTCTTCAGAAGATTATATTCATCCAGGCCTTCGATCTCTTCCCCATAGGTTTCTACAAATCCCTGGATCTGCTCCATAGATTTGATCATCTGTTTCCGGTAAGACTCTTTGCCCTCTTTGAGTCTCTGCATTAAAAACACGGGATTCTTTGAATTCTTCGCTCCCACGGAATTATTTCCATGCTGCCTGTAATACATAGTCGGTTCATTGACAAAACCAATCCTTCCGAAAATCTTGGCGACAAGAGCCGCCCAGTAATCGTGCATCAGTATTTTACCCATAGGAAGCGGCTGCAGGAAATACTTCTGAAGTGCCCGGTTGATCATTGCCGTGCATCCGGTCACAGAATTCTGTACGATCAGCTGATTTAATGCAATTCTTTTGGGCAGGTTTGCATACTGGAAGAAGGATTCTGCGATCATCTCCAGATTTTCGTCCACCACTGAAAGATCCGTGTGTACGAGGATCGGTGTATCTTTCCCATACCGTTCCTCCATGGCCTCCATCTTCTTCATCGTCTCATAAATTTTATCCCGTTTCCACACATCATCCTGGTCACAGAACATAAAATACGGTCCGTGTGCATTTCTCAGAAGATTAATAAAATTGTTCCTGGCACTTCCTGTGGCAGGCTCGTTCTTTATGATTTTCACCTGGTCCGGATAGCGTGTTCTAAAATCCTCCAAGATGCCCAGAGTCCCGTCACAGGACCCGTCGTCTCCTGTGACAAGCCTCCAGTTTCCATATGTCTGGGAAGCAATGGATTCTAATTGAGCCTTCAAATAATCCTCTCCATTATATGTTGCTAACAGAATTGTAACCATAGCCCTACCCTCCTACTCCTTCAGGAAAAATAAAGAATCTTCTCTCTTATCCTTTGCAAACAGATGATAGTACTGGACCATCCAGTACTGTTTTAAATCCTCCGGCAGATCATCCAGATTGTCAATATTAAAAAGATTATACTTTTTATCCATATAAACACTTCCTGTCACGACAGGATACTTTGTGTATAAATCTTGAAGAAAACATTCATACGGAGTCATTTTGCCTCCGATTACCTTCAGTAACTTTGCCGACAAATAATTCGGGCTGATTGCTTTTATCTCTTCTTCTTTGATATCATAATTTGCCCATATAATAAAAGGCACCTGATGTTTTTTCTGTTCATTTTCAAGGGCGGAACCATTCTCTTTATCCATCACCTTATTGTAAAATTCCTGTGGCAGCTTTGGCTGATGATCACCAAACATTACAATGACGGTCGGCTCTTTCACCTTTTTAAAGTAAGAAATTAAATTCTTAAAGGCATCATCTGTTTTTTTGATCAGGCTCAAGTACCTGTTTGCCGACGGATTACTGCTTGTATCCGTAATCTTTATTTCCTGATTAAAATTTGAATAATCTTTCTCATAGCCGCCATGATTTTGAATTGTCACATTAAACATAAAAAACGGAGCGCTGCTTTTTTGCTTAGCTTTTTCATACTCGGACGTAATCTTGTTAAAGTCTTCCTGATCTGTAATAAAGCTGCGGCAGACTTCCGGATTCTGAAAATCTCCTATTGATAAGTAATCCTTGAATCCAAGAAGGGGATATACCTTTTCTCTATTATAACCATTTGACAAATAGGGATGCAAAACCATATTCCCCTGATATCCCTGCCCTTCCATCGTTGTCGCAAGACTTCCCATAGTATCTTTCACCTGATATTGATACGCAACAGATCCTCCAGGTAAAAAAGCCATGGAACTGCCTGTCAGGAATTCAAATTCGGAATTTGCCGTCTGCCCTCCATAACTGGACATATACATTGTACCTTTTACTGAATTCTCTTTTAATCCTCTGATAAACGGCATAAAATCCTTATTGGTCTTTATATCTCCCAGTACAGACAGATCTGAAAATGCTTCATTCATTATGGTGATTACATTAGGCTTTTTACCAGCTGCTTTTTGGTTATGTTTCTCTGCCTTTTCAACGTAAGGTTTCATGATCTCATCTACTTTTTCTGCAGAATAGCCTTCCGGCTTTTCGGTGATCAGAAACTTAACACTGGATGTGAATACATTCATATACCCATATTTATTACAGCTCACAGTAGGATTCCAAACCTTTATATGAATACCCAGCCTGCTTAAGCGGGCCGTACTTCCAAAAACGGAAACACATACTGCAAGGAGTACTCCAAACACCGCTGCAGGGACAAAGCGCTTCTTCCCCCGTATACCTTTCCCGCACTGCAGCCTGACTGCCAGAATCACAAAAGCAAGGATCAGTACTCCGTTCCATAACACTGCCGTGTTGACGTCATATTCATACTGGGTAGCCACATTCGCCGCCGTTCCAATCGTGGCAAAATCCACCGGCATCAAAGATGTACCTCTAAAGCTAGTAACATAATAATTTGCAATACCCAGACCCGATGTACAAAGTATCGATAATATGGAAGCCCATCGTGTGCGGTTCGTGATCAAATAGAAGAATGCCAGCACCGCAGCATAAATCAAAAGATTCAACAGCCCATATTTTATACCTATATATTTAAGAGAAACCGATGTAAATCTCTCCATCAGAACATAACAAAAAACTGGTGTTATGAGAAACATTCCCCGGCTGAGCCACAGATTCCATTTTTCATTAAGCCTGTTTGGAATAAATATCAGGATAAAGAGAGCAAGGACTGATGCCAGCAGCATAACATATTTCTTCACATTAAAGCCGTTATAGTAAATTGTTATATTTTTGCTCTTTAAGGTAATTCCCTGACTTTCACTGCCCTCCAGTACTCTCAAATGAAGTGTATAATCATTTCCCTTCTGCAGCTGTTTTTTTATTGTTATAACGGTACCACGGATTCCCTTGTGAAATTTCGCTTCTGCAAGACGGCTCATCGGCACATCTTCCTGCCACATAACCTTTTTGCCCTGATCTGTGATCCAAAAGCGCATCGTTCCCTCTGCGGCACTTCCCCTGGGATTGATGATACTCATCTCCAGACGCTGTAAATCGGCATAATCGGCCTTAAAATCTACAGACTTCTCCCATCCTTTATGAATACTTTCATTTTTCTCATGTTGAACTTTTAAGGCATTGAACATTTCTCCCTTAAAAGCATTGGACTGTGTCAATGCAAAGATAAAATAAACCGTTAACAACACAGCACACAAAACACGTCCATATTTATCCATTTGTAATTTTTTGTATTTTCTTTTCATCATAGAAGTCCTTTAATTTTTGAATACACGTTCTACGATGCGCTCTGCTGCATGTCCGTCATCGAATGAGCAAAACCTCTCATAGAACTGATCATATTTGTCTCTGTATTGTTCTTCTATCTTGTCAATGTTTTTTACTGCATCCACAATTTCTTCATTTGTAAAAAGCAGAGGCCCAGGAACATCATCTTCTATACTGATATAAAATCCGCGCAGAACATCTCTGTACTTTTCCAGATCATAAGTAAAGAATAAAATTGGCCTCCTGAGATTTGCATAATCGAAAAATACAGAAGAATAGTCTGTAATACAGATATCCGAAATCAAATACAAATCCGCAATGTCACTGTATTTGCTCACATTTACAACAAAATCCTCCATCCCTGTCACATCAATGGAATCTGCGATAAAGTAATGTGTGCGGAGCAATACCATATATTCCTGGCCAAGTTCTTCTCTCAAATACTTGAGATCTAATTTTAACTGAAACTTATATTCTCCCTGGTCATAAAATTCATCGTCTCTCCATGTGGGTGCATAGAGTATCACCTTCTTCTCCTTTGGTATGCCAAGTTTGGCTTTGACGGAAGCTGCCAACTCATCCCGGTTGGGCGCATATAAGATGTCATTTCTCGGATATCCCGTCTCCAGGATTTTATCCTTGTCATATAAAAAACAACTCTGAAAAACTTCCGTAGAAAAAGGATTATCAGAAATCAAATAATCCCAATTCCTGGACTGGGAATACACGATCATTTTATACTTTGGTGTTGCCGAAAAAACATCGTCCATATCAAAAACCAGTTTTTTCAGAGGAGTTCCATGCCAGGTTTCTAAAAAGACCTGCTCTTTTCGCTTATCAAACCACTTCGGCTGACGCATGTTATTCACCCAATATTTTGACCTCGTGATGTAATAATAGTACCTGAAACTGAAACGTTTGATTCTGACCGGATTCCCCGGAATCTCAATAGAATTATCATTTACAATCCAGATGAATTTATATTGATCTCCATAATGTTTCAGCAGGTATTCATAAATGTATTTACAGCTGTCCGAATAATTTTTTCCCAAAAAGCTTTCAAACACAATCCAGTTGTCCTTCTGTGAAAATTTTTGAAAAAACATATGGGTTATTGTCTGCATACGATAAGAACGGTCCTGGAGGACACGGATCAACTTCCGTTTTTTCCAGATCGAATGCGCCTTTCTTTTCCATTTAGAAATCTCATCCGCTTTGCCGGCTCTGGCCAGCAAGCGCCCACTTTTTGACATGCCATTTATTGTCTCTTCTGAAATAGTTTTTATATATAAATGTAAATTTAAAAAAATGCTTTTCTGCCAGGTTTCTGCCCTGTCCTGCCGGATGTTCTGAATTTTCTCAGATAAATACTCAAACAATTTTTTATCCACAGAGTCTTTCACATCTGCTGAAACATCCTCCTGCATTTTCAGCAGAGATTGTCCTAATTGTTCCCAATAATCTTTCCTGTCTCCATAAGATAATGACGGAAATTGTATTTCATCGTTGTGTCTTCTTTTTATATAGACAGCATCTTCACAGTACACAATATTCTGACTGCTGTTCACTATCCTTGATAAATACGGTACATCGCTAAAAATCTGTAGATTCTCATCGAAGAGAATGCCTTTTTTTACAAGCATATTGCAGACCGTAATCAAAGGGAATTCCGGTCTTTGTAGGATCAAGTCTTTTTTCCAGTCTCCGGTATACTCCTGAACCTCATATTCCGCTTCTTCTGTGATGAAAAAATTATGATAATTCAGCCATGTGTATTTTGTTTTTCCATATACGGCATCCGCCTTCTCATCACACATTTTTTTCATGAGCGATTCTAAAGTATCATCTTGTATATAGTCATCACTGTCCAGAAAATAAATATAATCCCCTTTTGAATTCTGGATTCCAAGATTTCTCGCCGCTGCTGCTCCCGATTTCTTTTCATTGGATACTACTTTTATCTCCATTTTATCACGGAATTTTGCAACCGTCTGGTCAATCTCTTCTTCCACACGATCTTTTACCAAAATCACTTCAAATTCTCTTATCGTCTGTTTAGACAGGCTCTCAAGACAATCTTCTAAATAATGAATTCCTTTATGAAAAGGAACAACAACGCTAACTCTCATTGTATATTCTCCTTGTTCTTTCCTTCTTTTATCCCAAAACAGCCTTTTCAAACTCTTGAAATACTTCTGAATTGTACTCATCTGCTGAGAAATTATATTCCGGAACCTTGCCTTTCATAAAAGCTTCCATTCCTTCATATATTTCATCTTCACTGTTTCCGATCAAATACTGGCCTCCCTCTGTAATACTGTCAGATACAGAGGAAAACTCAGAGATGATCAGAGGAAGTCCCAGAGCTCTCGCCTCATATAAAACTAACGGCTGTCCTTCATAAAGAGAGGGCAGGATAAAGCATTGGCACCTTTTCATATAAGAAAACGGATATTCCATCTGCCCGGTCAAAACAACCTTATCTCTTATCTGAAGTTCGTTAATTTCCTGCATCATTTCCTCTCTCAAAGGTCCGTCCCCGAGAATATGAAGCATTACATTTCCGTATTGCTCCTGCAGTCTTGCAAAACCGCGAAGCAGGTTCAATTGATTTTTTTCTGTGGACATTCTTCCCATTGTCACAAAATTTATATATTTTTCATCAGGCCATTCTCGTGTCTGCCCATAGAGGTCTGTTCCCGATATGGAATTCTGCTTTAGATCATTTTCTAAGCGGCCAATATCCAATGCATTTCTTGCATAGGTAAACTTGTGAAACGTCCCGCTAGTCGCAAAACTTTTCATATTCTGTTTCATCACATATTTCCCACAGCTTACGATCTTATCATAATACTTATATAAGTAGAATATGGTATTCAGGTTTTTTTCATGCGGCTTAACGCCATGGATTACTTTTTTTGCATCCAGCGCCAGATCATTGTGCTGCCAAATAATCTTTTTACCGTTTCCGGCCTGAAGAAGCAGATAAGAAGATACAGGAGAGTATCCTCCGAATTCCACAATTACATCAAACTGACTGCCGCCAAAAGTACGCCGAAAATCCCATTTAAAAAATTCAACAGGAACTTTCTCCCACTGTTCATCATTATATACCCCATTTTTTAATATTTTTTTCCTGGCGACCAGCTCTTTCCATGTGCCGGACGCCTCAGGGATATAGACAATACACCTGGCGTTTTTATTTAAGGAAAGCAGCTTTTCCATGTCCCCCGGTATAATCCCGGGATATTCTACGCCTATGGTAACATCATATTTATCATAGTCGATTATATTTAAAAGGCTCATAAAGGATCTGGTAATTCCATTCTCAGACAGTCCGCCCCTGTACAAAAGCAGCTTCGGTTTTTCTGTCACCCTTTGCTGACAGACAGACTGATCTTTTCCAAACCACACTGCATCAATAATTCTGTCACAAACATGCCCATCCTCATGTTCTAACACCCAGCGGACATTTTTTTCATACAACGTGCTGTATTCACACTGTACATCTTCTATATTCGTGATCCACTGAGGCACATCCTTCAAAGACTTTGAAGCAGGTCCCGGCAGTTCCTCAAGCGGCAGATAAAATCCTCTGGTATCTTCATACTCTTCTAAATCAGGAATATAAAACAAAACCGGTCTGCCTGTGGCCAGGAAATCAAAAAAAATGCTGGAGTAATCCGTAACAAGAATATCAGTTACAGACAGTAATTCGTTTGTATCGACTGAAGACGGAACAAATTTCCCTTTTATGTCCGACCGCTCCTCAATCTGATGGTAAACCTGCTGATGCGGCTTTACAAGGATCTGGTACTCATCAGAACAAAGCTTCTTCTCCATCTCCTCAATAAAGTGGAGATATTTATCAGCCTCTTTTCTTGGTTTTGAAAAATCATCTCCTCTCCATGTAGGAGCATAAAGTATGATCTTCTTTTTCCGGCTGCCAAGGAGACCCAGACTGTCTAAATGCTCATAAATACTTTCTCTATTATCACTCCAAAACACATCATTTCTGGCATGGCCGGTCTCTATCACCTTACCGTTCCAGAGTCCCTCCAGCTTATAGCTTTTCCAGTACATGTCAGACTGAAATTTATTGGCGGACAGCAAAAAATCCGCCGCGAGAAAATTCCGAATAGTATTGGCAGAGGTGAAATTACCGCCGGGCATGTCATAACCCATCTTTTTAAGTGGAATCCCATGCCATGTATTGATATATACCTGTTCTTCTCTCTTAATAAAATAACCCGGGAATGTACTGTTATTGATCAGGTATTTTGCTTCCGCTAAATATTTTAAATATTCCTTAGAGTGACGTTCTACGAATATAACAGAAGGATCATTCTTATACTTATAAATCAGGTCTTTGTGGGCTTTCATACTGTCAAGTACCCATATATGCCGATAACCTTTAAATTCAACCCTTCTTTTCAATGCATCAAAAATTGCCTTTGGACTGCACAAAATCCCTCTTCCGGCAAATGCCTCATAAAGGATCCATTGTTCCTGTACAGCATGCTCTCTGTAACATCTTGCGTAGTACGCCCGGTCATTTATTTTTTCAATTTTAGATACTGCTGGCTTTACTCTGCCTATAAATTTATTCAGCATATGCTACTCCAATCCCAAGGTTTTCAATACCTGCCTTGAAGCAGTTCCTGTCTCAAACTGGTGATATTTTTCTGCAAAAACACGGTATTTTCCCGTCCACTCTTCGGAAGAATAACCTTTGATATCCTTAATCAGCTGTTCTGTGTCCCTGGAAACGGGTCCCGGCACTTCTTCCAAAAAATCAAAATAAAAACCTCGTAAATTTTCTCTGTAATTATCAAGATCATAGGCAAAAAACAGCATTGGCCTTTTCAGCAGACTGTAATCAAACATCACCGAAGAATAATCTGTGATGAGAAGATCCGAAGCCAGATATAAAAATGCAATATCTTTCGTCTCATCAAATGTATAGACAAAATCCGAATAAGGACTCCAATCAATCTCCGCTGACACAAGATAATGATATTTTACGATCATCACATACTCGTCTTTTAAAGCCTCTCGCATACAGGCAAAGTCCATATTGGTAGCAAATACAAAATCTCCGTCTCCTCTGAACTCATTGTCCCGCCACGTAGGCGCATACAAAATAATTTTCCGGTCCAGCGGAAGCCCTAATTTTTCTTTCAGCTTTCTTGTCTTTTCTTCATTCCATTCCCTGAGCAGAATATCGTTGCGGGGATATCCGATTTCTAAAATATCTTTATTATCATAGGAAAAACAGCTGCGAAAAACATCAGAAGCAAAACGATTCTGTGAAATCAGAAAATCCCAGTCTTTCGTCGTCTTTAGAAATTGTCTGTGATAATCTTCGATATCACTGCTTCCATTGAGATCTAACTTCTCCATATCCAAAGCCAGTTTTTTAAGAGGAGTTCCATGCCATGTCTGGAGAAAGACCACATTCCTTTTTTTTATATAATAAAGAGGCTGACGACTGTCAAAAATCCAGACCCCAGCTCTCATTAAATACCAAAAGTATTTTAAATAATTATTCCGCACTTTCCTGCATTCCCCCGGAACTTCAGTGCTCACATCCAGCAGAAACCAGACACATTCATACTTCTTATCTAATCCTGACCGCACGGCTTCTTCATAGATAAAGCGTGGGTTTCCCGTATAATTTTTCCCATTGCTGGCCTGAAAAATTATGATATTTCTGGATACCGGAATGAATCTGGTCATCATCCTATACAGTTGTATCAAAATACTTTTTATAAATTCTTTCACAATTCACCTATTTCATTTTTTCTGCAATTTCTTTCAGATAGTCTGCCACCTGATCTCTCAGATCAGGACGCTCCAGTGCAAAATCAATGGTAGCCTTGATAAATCCGAATTTATCCCCTACATCATACCGGATGCCCTCAAAGTCATAGGCATAGACAGCCTGTGTATCGATCAACCGGCAGATAGCGTCTGTGAGCTGGATCTCTCCTCCTGCCCCGGCTCCCTGGCTCTCTAAAAGATCGAAGATTTCCGGAGTCAGCACATAGCGGCCCAGCACTGCCATACGGCTGGGTGCCTCTTCCTGTTTCGGTTTTTCCACCATGTTGTCCAGTTTTACAGCTCTTCCATCAGCAGGTACATTTCGGTTCGGCGCAACAATGCCATATTTGCTCACCTGGTCTTCCGCAACCGTCTGTACTCCAACGACAGAGGCGTGATGTTTGTCGTAAGCATTGATCAGCTGCTGAAGTGCAGGCTGTCCGCCTTTGTTTATCACGACATCATCTCCCAAGAGTACCGCAAAAGGCTCATTTCCGATAAAGGATTTCGCACAGAGAACCGCATGTCCCAGACCTTTAGGTTCCTTCTGGCGTACATAATAGATATTGGCAAGGTTGGCAATATCATTGATCAGCTTCACCTGAGCTGTCTTGCCTGATTCACTCAGACGGGCCTCCAGTTCATAATCTTTATCAAAATGATTTTCCATACAATGCTTGTTGGAATTGGTAATGATCAATATTTCTTCAATTCCGCTGGCAACTGCCTCTTCTATAATATACTGAACTGTGGGCACATCCACAATTGGCAGCATTTCTTTCGGAATTGCTTTTGTGGCCGGCAAAAACCTTGTACCTAAACCTGCTGCCGGGATTACGGCTTTTCTTACCTTTTGTGTACTCATAAGGACCTCCTGTATAATTTCTTATTCTCCTTTTTGTTTCCCCATCAATCCTAAATCTTGTTTTATTTTAGTGGTAGAGATGCCCTCTGTTCTAGGAAGATAAACTACGTCACAATAATCTTTTAAGAAATCAAATTTGCCTTCCCAGTCATTCCCCATGACAAAAGTATCCACATGATACTCCTGAACATCCGAAACCTTCTGTTCCCAGTTGTTTTCAGGAATTACTAAGTCGACATAGCGGATTGCTTCTAATAATTTTTTGCGTTCATCATAGCTGAAATAACATTTTTTCTGTTTTTCATCCCAGTTAAACTCATCGGTTGAGAGAACTACGATTAGATAATCTCCCAATTCCTTTGCTCTTCGTAATAAGTTAATATGTCCCGCATGCAGCAGATCATACGTCCCATAAGTGATAACTTTCTTCATGAAATTGCCTCCTAAATAATATTATCTTTCTGTAAACATTTTAACAGACGTTTTGTATTGTTTCCATCGTGAAATTCGACTATTTTCTGATAATTGCCGATATATTCATTTCGTTGCCCATTCTCAAAATTTTCGATCAACTTTTGTGACAGTTCCTTTTCATTATAGCATATATCTCCAAAAGCGTTTGATTTATTTAACATCAGTTTTGTATTTGATCCATATTCCTTCAGACATTCTTCCAGCTCTTCCCAATAGAAAATTACATTTGCCCCTCGGTAAAAAGCATCATAAGAAATAGAAGAATAATCCGTAATAAGCACTTTTGTGTTCTGTAAAATGGTATCATACTTCAAGTCAGCTTCAGGCAGATACTGACTGAATTCATTTCCATTTCCCCTAAATATCTCTGAGATGAGCGGGTGGGGGAGCAGAGTCAGCTTCTTCCGAAGACTTTCAGGAACTGCATATACCATCCTTTCCAACATTTTATAATATTTCGTCTGGTAAAGATCTTCAACTGCTTGATTATACTCCCATGGTCTCCATGTAGGCATGATAACAATCCTGTCTGCATCTTCATTCCATTTGTTTTTATCAAACTTACATAGCCCTGTCAAATATATATGCTCTGGTTTGTGCTGGCCAAAATCAAGAAAATGTTCTGCCTCCAAATCAGATGAAACTACAACTCTATACTCCTTAGCTTTTTTCGGCATCTGACTGAACATCTTTCTGGAAACAGAATCCAGCGAAATCATATACATAACACCATGCTGCAGAAATATATAGTTAAATCTTTTATTGACGATTCTTTTCCTGACAGCTTTGCTGCTGCACCTTGTTTCTAATGCATGCCCTATACTTTCTGAAGACATAAATGTCTTACATGCAAAAAACATGAAATAGTGTTTAAGAGAAAACTTTGAAATCAAATTATTTTTATATTTTTGTTTAATTTCACTCCCGTGTTTTTTGAGATACTCTTCATCCAAGACAAAAAATACATTTTTATAGTTCTGATCAATGAGTTCTTCATATAAAACAGACGCTGACTCCTCATATCTGGAACAATTTTTCTCATATAATAAAATGTAATTTTTCTTCTGAAGAGCTTTTGCTGCGAGTGATGCGGCCCATAATTTTATTCTCTGCCAATTGACATCCGTAAAATTTATTGGCCGGACAGACAATGCCAGAAATCCATTATCATTCGCCCGATAATAAATGGTCCGGTTAATATCTTTGTATCTGCTGACAGCTGAAATTTTATAACCGTTTTCTTTGCGTCCATAAATGACTTTCTTTTTAAATCCAAATCCGTCTCTGTCTTCCCAGCACCAGTGCAGCGTACTGCTGAGTTTCATTTTTTCAATCGTTGTATTATGAATTTTAAAAATACAAATATTTAGTTTGCCGTCACCAAACCAAGGAATCCCTTTTTTAAACAAAAAACAAGATTGCAGCTTTTGATCACCAGCTTCAATTTCAACTTCTCTCTGGCTGACATCAATTACGGAATAATAACGGACCAAAGATACCGCTGTATAATAAAATCGTGTCCTAAAAGTTTTTATAAATAACGCTGAATACTCTATTGTCTTATTGAAAAACTTCTTTTTTGCGTCATCGACATTTTCCTCTTTTTCTATAAGTTCCTCTTTAAAATCCTTTTTTCTCCAATCTAAAACCCGATCAAAATTTTGTAATGCAAGCTTTTTATTAAAGAGAAAAGAGGAATGTAGAACTTTACATCCTTCAACTTCATACGGAAGAAGTATGATACTTTTTTCGCATATTAAGGAAGAAAAAGTATCAATCATCTTTTCTCCGTCCACACCAAACTGAACAAACTCATCTATTTTCATCTTTCCAAAAAGACGATTTTTTTGATACTCGAAAATACTTCTGATCCTGTCTGAATAATTCGTGACTCCCAACTTCTTTCTCAGCCAAAGAAGTGTTTTTTCTTTTACCATAAAAGTATAATTATTTACCAATCCATGGACCTGAACTTCTTTCGGAAGTTCATTCTTTAAGAACTCTACTTTACGGTAAGACAGTTTTCCTTTAAAGCCCAGCATGACATTATACCCAGAATAATCCAGTGCCTTTAAATACCTGACTAATAAATATTTCTGTGAGTCATCACCCAATGTATCACCGTATACATAAAGATTCTTTTTATTATTCAATCGTGCAGCTTGTATACAAAGATTTTCTGCTTTTCCCTGGAATACTAATTCCAGTAATTTTCTGCTGGAATGCCTGTCCGCATATTTGCAAAACTTATTTATAAAATTCTTCGTATCAATTTCCCTTACATGATTTATTTCATATAAAAGTGAATCTACATTTTCTACAATTGGAAACGGCAGTTCATCTATGGAAAAATAAGTTCCTTTTTCTTGTTCATATTTCTCCTGATCATATGCATATAATACAATTGGCTTTTGTGATACTGCGAAATCAAAAATCACGCTTGAATAATCAGAAATCAACATATCACAGTTCTTTAAAAAGTCATATGTCTCCTGATCTTTTGGAAAAGATCTGATGTGCTTGTACTGTTCAAAATCCATATCATTTCCTACTAAGAAATGCAGATTAACGTATAAGATCTGCTCATCCCCCAGACCTTTATCAATTTCATTTAAAAATTCAGCGACAATTCTTTTTTGCTCTTTTACATTTGCAATGCGTCCCGACCCGCGCCATGTAGGTAAATACGCAATATTTTTTATCTTTTCTGCCGGTGCACTTCCATCATAAAAGGCATCATTTCTTGGATAATCACACATCAGGCACTTGCCAGTCATAAAATTTCTGAGATCATAATCATCTAAAAACACTTCTCTGGTATGATCATTTGGGAACAGTGCATAATCACACATTAAATAATTCTTTTGGACATTTGGCAGAGATGTGGCATTTTTCAGATCACTGATCCCTAAATATTTTATTGGAGTTCCATGCCATGTGTTCACATAGACCTGTTCTTCCCTTTTCACCATATAAGTAGGAAAGGAATTATCCGTAAACAGATATTTTGCTGTGGCGAGATATTCTGCATATTTTTTTGAATTACGAACAACAACTTGTGCCTTAAAGAACTTATAATTTTTTAAGATCTCTTTAGTCTTTTTTTCCGTATCTTTGGTAGCCACAAAAATAGGATGTTTATCCTTCCACTTTGGATTTTGTTCTATTTCCTTGAGAAGATAAAACATATTTCCATTATAGTTTTTGCCTTGAGCTCCCTCCAATAACACCAAAGAGGTATCTACGCACTTTTTGCGAGAAACCTCTCTGTAAACATCTATAACATCCTTATCGCCCTTTGTAAATCTTTTTAATTTATGCAGCATAATAGCACCTATTTAGTCTTCTCTTCATAAATTTTACTTACTTCACCAATGTCACCGCTTGCAATAATCCTGCCTTTTTCCAAAAGAATTGCTTTGTTACAGAGTCTCTGAACCTGTTCCAGAGAATGAGAGACAAACAGCACCGTAACACCTTTGTCAAACATACTCATAATTTTCGCTTCGCTTTTCCTGCGAAACTTAGCATCACCAACCGACAAAACTTCATCCAAAATCAGAATATCCGGTTCAACCAATGTGGCAACGGAAAATCCAAGCCTTGACTTCATTCCTGATGAATAGTTCTTAACAGGCACATCAATGAAATTACCAAGTTCTGAAAAGCTGATGATTTCTTCAAGCTTATCATCCAAAAACTTTTTAGAAAATCCAAGAACTGCGCCATATAAATAAATATTTTCACGACCAGTATACTGTTGGTCAAAACCTGCACCTAATTCAAGCAGCGGAGCAATCTTGCCTTTTGTGACTACCGTCCCTTCTGTTGCTTTCAGTACACCTGCAATAACTTTCAGCAATGTACTTTTACCAGCTCCGTTCAATCCTAAAATTCCAAGGCGGTCTCCTTTGTTCAGACTAAAATTTATATCTTTTAAGGCCCAAAATTCATTATATGAGATCTGCCTTTTCAGCAATTTTATAACATACTCTTTTAAGTTATCAACTTTTTCCTGACTCAGATTGAACTTCATTCCTACATGCTCAACTTTTAAAACTTCTTTATTCTTAGCCATGACACCCTCCTATATATGCAGTATGAATTCATCTTGTTTCTTGTAGAAGAAAACCAAGCCTATGACAATACTTACTGCAGCAAATGCAACAGATGCGGCTAAAAACTTCATATTCATAGGCAGACCAAAAACAGCCTGTCTGAAATTATGAATCAGCAAATACAAGGGATTGCATTTAAGAATCCAGCCAAATCCGGATTTCAGTAATTTCTCAGGATAGTAGAAAATCGCTGAGGCATACATGATGATCATCAGTCCCACGGACCACAGATATTCTAAATCCCGGAAAAAAACTGCCATAGTCGAGAGAATCATCCCCACACCAAAAGCTGTCACAAGAATCAAAAATAAAGGTATGATGGCCTGCAGCATATAAACAGAAGGATAAACTTTCAGCACAATCCCTACAACCACCAAAACTATCAGTGATATTGCAAAAATAATATAATTGAACAAAACACTGGACAATGGATAAATATACTTTGGGACATATACTTTTTTTATCATCCCCGCATTCGTTCTAATTGCTTTCATAGCACCGTTTGTCGCCGATGAAAAAAAGCTGTACATAAGGCGGCCGGTCAGAATATAGACTGGGAACTGCGGGTCTTTGTTGCCGAAAAGCGTACCGAATACAATGCTCAGAACTATCATTGTAAGCAATGGTTCTAATAAGGTCCAAAGGATTCCCAAATAAGAGCGCCGGTATTTTAATTTGACTCCTTTTTTTACAAGCTCATAGAGCAAAAATCTGTACTTTTTAAAATTTTCAATATATGTTTTCATCATTTTTCTCCATATTTATTATCACAACTAACAAATTATATCATTTTTCAGATACATAAACAACCGTACAATCTTAGTTCATTCCTAATTTTAAATAAAGGCGGCTTTTCATTTTGTTTATCACCTTGTCAAATCTTACAATTCTTTTTAATAATTCTATGAGCAATGAACTCACAAGTGAGACGGCAAGCAGAACGGCATAGTCCAGCCATGCATAATAAAATGAATAAATAAATTTCTGAAAAAACATCCCTCGGAAAAGAGTATGAATTAAAAACATATTCATGGAATGTTTCCCAAAGAATACCAAAAGTTGTTTTAAACCTTTAAAATTTACAAGAAAAAGATAACTTATCAAAATTACAAAAGCCGGAGCCAAACAATCCCAAATATTTATAAATTTTGCTCCAATAAATGGATGCTGTCTAAGTTTTATTATACCAAGCAGGCCGATTGCAGCCAAGGCAAACAGCATTAATTTTTTCCCTGATTTCTGATTATTATATCCATTTTTAATTTTAGCCAAAATATCATATTCAGCACAATACATTCCCAAAAAATAACATGGCATCCATCTAATAAAGTCTGTCATAGGCAGCTTCAATGCAAACGGAAGCAGAAATGATATAAATAGTACTAATATATCATATTCCCTTAACATTCTCACAAATATCGGAAAAACAATGATAAGTATTGTTGCTAAACTCATATACCACCATGTAGGGCAAAAAACAGGTGTTCCCAGCAGATGTGAGAGCCCTATCGCATCAATAAAAAAATAACAGACTGACAATGCACCTTTTCCGTAAATCTCCTGAAAGTAACCTGTAGGAATTGCTAACACTTGTACAGCAATAAAAATAAACACAAATCCTGACATAAGAGATGTATACCTATTAATCAAATATTTTTTCATATCCAGCTTTGTTTTAATCTTTTTCGATGCCGAAGCCATCATGCCATACCCTGTAAGGAAAACGAACATACCTACACAGATCTTAAAAAAGCCTGCTAAATAAACGACTGCTTCTTTTTCAAATGGAAAAAAGGTAATCGGCAAATTCATCCATCGGTCCGGTCCTAAGAAGCTGTGATGAAAAAACATAATCAAAATGGCCAGTCCTTTCATAAATAATGTATCCTCTTTACTAAATTTCATCGTTCTATCCTTTTCTTGTACTTATTCGTAATATTTTTTATAATTTTATCATTCTTTTTCTGTTTTTTCTACATTAAAATATAGTTTGGTTTCCTTGATGCTATATGTTAAAATGTTAAGAAGATGTAACAAAATGAGATGAAGTAAAATCAGGAGGAATTATGTCAAGTTTTTCACGTTTTAAAAACCAGATAAATACTTTTACAAATATTATAAATACTGAAAAAAGCAAGCACAATAAAAATGAGGCTAAAATCCGTCAGGCTGCCTATGTCGAATATTATAATAAGAGCAAAATTAATCCTCATGCTGTTTTATATGAATCTTATATGGGACGGGGAATGATTTGTAATCCTTATGCTATTTTTAAAACTTTTAAAAGCAGATCTGATTTTAATAAATATGATCATTACTGGGTATTTGAAGATATGGAAGATAACAAAAAGGTAATTGAAGAATATGCTTCATACGATAATGTTCATTTTATCTCCAGGAGTGATGACGAATATTTAAAACAATTGGCCAGTGCAAAATATCTTATTAATAACGTTACTTTTCCACCTCTTTATACTCCAAAAGAAGGACAGATTTATGTCAATACCTGGCATGGTATCCCCTTAAAGACACTCGGTTTTGATTTGCCGGATGGCAATGTTGAAACCCGGAATACCATAAAGAATTTTTTGTCATCAGATTATTTAATTTCTCCAAGTGAGTTCATGACCACAATTTATAAGCAGGCGTTTAAGCTGGATGGTATCTATCAAGGAAATATCATCCAGGAAGGACAACCTCGAAATGATAATCTATTTAATACAAACAGAAATGACATTATAAATAAACTGATTTCCTATGGAGTAAATGTTGATCCGAACAAAAAGATTATCATGTATGCTCCGACATGGAAAGGCGGGGATTACGGAAATCCTGATATAGGGTTAGAGGAGTATTTTAATTTCATAGATACTCTGGAATCTAATATAAATACTGATGAATATCAAGTCTTAGTTAAACCGCATCAAATTGTATACAAGCATATTAAAAATAATAAGAACATTACTTCACAGTTTATACCTGCGATCATTGATACAAATGAAATCTTATCGGTAGTTGATATTTTAGTTTCTGATTACTCCAGTATCTATTTTGACTTTCTGGCAACTGGGCGCCCTATTTTGTTTTATATACCGGATCTTGAAGAATATCAAAAATACAGAGGTCTTTATCATTCTATAGACACTCTGCCTGGCCCAAAGACAAAAATCATGGCAGATATTCCGAAATGGATCAATAATCTTGAGTCTGTTATTGAAACATACAAAAGCATATATCACGAACAAAAAACATCATGCTGTCAATATGATGACGGCAATGTCTGCGGCCGCCTATTAGATATTCTGCTTGAGAACAACAAATCACCGTATCACATTATATCTGATATGGTGACAGAAAAGAAAAAAGTAGTCATATTTGGCAGTGATTTAAAACCTAATGGCATTACTCAGTCTTTATTAAGTTTATTAAATATCATTGACCATGATAAATTTGACATTACATTATTAACTCTTTTAAACAAAAGTATAAATAATACTCCAATTATTAATTCTGTGAATAAGCAAGTAAGAGTCATCACTAAAGTTGCCGGAGCAAACAGCAGTCTGAATGATGATATCCGCTATAAATTGATTATGGAGAAAGGAATAGAAAACAGTCTGTGGGATAAAATTGCTCCTAAATCGTATTTTCGTCGTGAATTTAAAAGAATTTTTGGTAATTCCAGATTTGACTATGCAATTGATTTTACTGGCTACAGCGCTCACCATGCCACTTTATTTGCATTTTCTGATATTCCAAAAAAGTATATCTGGCAGCACAATGACCTGATAAAGGACAGATTCCGTAAAGTAAATGGTCAAATGCCTTTAAATAAAGGACTTAAAGTTGTATTTTCAACTTACCCTTACTATGACAAACTAGTTTCCTGCAGTAAATCAGTCATGGACGTAAACAGAAAGTCTTTATCTACGTCTAAAATAAAAGATAAATTTACATTTGCAAGAAATACGGTTCACTACGAACGCATTCAGGAAGCACTGATGCAGCCCTCTTTCTTAAAGGTTCAAGGAAAGGATTATTATATAAAATGTATAAACGAGAATTTGGATAATCAAAAAATCAACATGGATATAATGGAAATGCCTGACTCCGACTGTACTGTTTTTGTGACTATGGGCCGCCTTTCCCCTGAAAAAAACCATGCTAACCTTATTACAGCTTTCAAAAAGTTTCATCAGGAATACCAAAATACAAAATTATATATCTTGGGTGCAGGCCCTCTGATGGATGATTTGACAAATCAGATTGTATCGCTTGGCCTGACGGATTCTGTTGTTCTTACCGGTAACTTAAATAACCCCTTTTCTTTTGTAAAACAATGTAATTGTTTTATACTGCCGTCGAATTATGAGGGACAGCCAATGGTAATACAAGAAGCCCGGGTTTTGGAAATCCCCATTATACTTTCTGATTTTTCAACAGGAAAAGATACTTATATTGAGAATGGACAGCTGGTCATCAAGAAGGATTCCGAGAGCATTTATAGTGGTTTCAAAGCCTATATGGAAAATAGAGTTCCACAATACAGCTTTGACCCCCATGAATATAATTTATCTGTTTATAAAGAATTTGAACAATTATTTGATTAGAATTAATGGAGAGATATATGGATACAATTAAGAAACGTAAATTATCTTATGAACAATACAAAAAAGGTATTGATCAACAGCTGCAGAGTTCTGCTGCTGGTTTAAAAAACACAATTTTTTATTGCGAATGTTTAAAGAAACCTATTATCAAAAATACTGTCTTCTATGAAGCGGACAGTGGAAGCGGTTTAAAAGGTAAACCTAAATCTATGTTTTTAAATGCAGTTTCTGATTCCAGTCTTACTCATATATGGAGCATTGAATCTCCTGATCTATTGGAGGAAGACTTAACCTATTATGAACAAACCTGTAATATACGTTTTGTAGAAAGGTACTCTTCTGAATATTACGAATCTCTTGCTGTCTCACAGTATTTAGTTACTGACGGTTATTTTACTTCAACATTCGTAAAGCGTGAGGAACAGACTCTAATCTGCACGGGAAATGACTCTGCCTTTACATTTTCAGGATATGACAAAGGTATTAGAAATGTTGATACAGAACAATTTGTGGAACGCCATTACCTGCAGGCAGATTATATTCTCTCTTCAAATGAACAATATCAGAAGACTGTGCTGGAGAGTGCCTATAAATTAAAACATATGTATGACGGTAAAATTATCCAAGGAGTACTGCCCTTTCACCCTTCTCATTCATTGCCTTCTGCGTCCAGGTACAGTACAAACTCAAAAAGTACTGTTTTACTTCTTCCAGCACTGCAGTGCAAAACAGCGGAAGAAATGTCAGCTTCTGCATCATTTTATGCTGATATTATTGAGCAATTAGATTTCGAAGACATTTACATTTCCGTACCACTTGCGGCATATGACATATTTCAATTAAATGATGTGATTAGTCAGTACCTTCTACCTCCTCACATTGACTGCCGGGATCTAAAATATAGATGTGTAATTACAGATGGAAATGTTTTATATGAAGATTTTGTTCAGATGAAAACCCCGGTTTATATCTTAAAAAACAGGTTGTTAAATGAACAATTATATACCGATTTATTGACTTATTGTAATCTAAATCCACAAAGCCCAAAAAAGATTAAAGAAATGGTACAGAATAGCGAAGTAAGTTTTCCATACATTCACACTTTGGATAACTCCATCTGGAGTACTGTAAAAGAAAATGCTTCTTCCCCATTCGTAACATCTTTTCACAGCACAAAAAAAAGAATAGCATTTTTCATCGATTTCCTGCAAAACCTGGATCAGCATGCTTATTTACACTTACTTCATACTTTAGATTGGATCGATTATAACCAGATTGATGTAACTTTAATCGCATCATCTTTCAAGAAAAATGATAAAGAAGTAATCTCTGAAATAAATAAAAATGTCAGATATTTAGACTGTTCAGGCCGGCTTCCTTATGATAAAGAGGCATATGCAGCGCACAGATATCTTTCAAAATATCTCTACAACATGGATAACTCAACAGATATTGTAAATCAGGATATCTTTGAGCTATACAGGAGAAACAGTCAGCGTATTTGTAATAATATTTCTTTTGATACAACAATATTATTTGGATATTTTACTCAAAAGGATTATTTGCTCTTTGAAGGATTTTCTTCAAAGAAAAGATTGTATTTGGGTTATCAGAATCTAGCCAAAGAAAAGGCAATATGGGTGCAGAACAAAACCACTGCTTTTACATTCACCAACAAAATCCGAATATATTCCTCATTTGACGAACGACTCTATTTTAGTGTTGGTCTGCACAGGTCAAATACAGAAGAATATACCGATTTGGCTTCAGATTGTTCCGCTGTCCCAATCCTTCCTTCTAAGAAACAGCTGGAAGATACAACCGATAATATACGTACAGCTGTGTACGATAATCGGGAATATTTTATGATTCCTTGTGGTAATAAACCATTTAAGACGAAAGAGGTTCTATTGTTGCCAAAGGTAGACAAGTCTAAACTCTCTTACCTTTATGTAATAAATAATGATGAAAACAGAGAGATATTATACTTTTTAGAAACATTTTTGAATGGGTGTAATCAGAACGATTGCCAAATGTTTTTAGTAGATAATTACAATTATTTAGATGATAGCATTTTAACTTTTATTGCAAAACATTCCTTATCTGAAAAAATTGTAATACTTAAAAATATATTTTTAAATAAATCCTATGCTTCCCAGTTTGATGGTATTGTTAGTTTACATCCTCAGGACCCACTCGACTATAATGTTTTATTATCACAATTTTTTAGAATTGATACAATAATTGTAGAAGATGATAAATTTCAATTAAAAAAACAACCCATGAAAGACTTATCAGCATTGTCTGAAGTCATTACAAAAGAAATCTCAAAATTATTTCTTTAAAAAATCAAACCCTGCTAACAAAATTTTCTTTGCAGCAGGGTTTAACCTTTTCTATTTTATTATTATATGAATTTTCTGCACCTATTTCCTATTTCTTTGATATACGCCAAAGATAATATCAGTATTTTTAAATTCCCTTCCTCTCCAAATCATATTTCCTTTTGGATACGCATCATAATTTCCTGTTTGATAAACAGGTACTCTCAGCTGTGAACCATTGGATAAACAAATCACAGATATGCAGTATCCTTTTTGTCCTTTTGGCATAACACCTTTAAGTAACTTCCAGGTAAAATGACTTTCATCTGTGTTTGGATAAATTTCCTTTTTTTGAAGGATCTGTCCTCTTTCATCCAGTAACCTAATCTGGAATTTTCCTTTAGAAAATAAAATATTCAGGTCTATGGTATTAAAATCTCTTGACGTTTGGAATGTTTGGCTTAAAATATCCCCTCTCTGCGCAGTGATTTCCCTAGTATGAGATCCTTTCATCTGGGCAGCTGCATAATATTTATTATTTTTATGAGACCGGATACTAAAAATGTCATAACGAATATTTAGCATAACTGCCACACATACTGCGCAAACAAGATAAATTATTAATGATTTTTTAGAAAACGACAATTTATTATCCTTCTTATTTTTCCAGCCGTCATATCCCATAATCGCTGAGTAAGCCATCAATCCCATAAAACAAATACTATATTTAGGATTAGCCTCCCATACACAATGAAATACCATAGCTCCTAATAAAATCAGTGCAATTAGGTAGTTCCACGAATCAGGCTTTTTCAACAAATATAGAACATTAAGCAGCATAAATAACAAAGTAAGGCTCCTAAACAGATAGCAATACATCAGAAGCCCTCCATTGTCCGGACCAGAGATAAAGTCATGCAGCCGAGTATAATCAGGTGCACTGACTAACATTTTACTTGCGTCATCATCTCCAATCAGCCATACTGACCGCAGCTTGATTCCCACTAATTTTGCGGTACCCCTAATTCCTGCCTTTTGATAGTTTTTTATAATCCTCTTAATATTTGCATCTTGTTTTTCTTTCTTTGTCTTAAAACTAGATGTAAACCAAACATCCTCCCTGTTAAATCGCCCATCACCATGAGAGGCCATCATTAGCCAATGGGTAATTGGAAAAGAGTTTTTATTATTTTTAGGCATTATGTCTCCAAAGGCACCCTGAAAGAAGCAGCCTCCAGCCAGGATCCCACATAACATCAGAGCACCTGAAAAAATTATTTTTCGTAAATTTATATTACTTTTGTCTCCGAATACAAAAAAAACAAAAATCAAAGCAATAATCGGAAAGATGTTTGTTATACGAACTTTGATTCCCCAGTATAATATAAATCCTTCCAATATACAAAAGATAATTTTCTTCCAACCACTATTTGCCTTTTTAATTATAAGCATACAGGCTATTACTAACATTAAGATAAAAAACGATGCTGTATGTGTATAATAATATGGTACAGATAAGTAAGTCCATGGATTTAACAGAAAAAAGAATAGAAATAAATTTGCCAGTCTACAAGTCTTTAAAACCCTGATTACATAATACCCCAATAAAATTCCACCATTAATCATTAGGATGTTTAAAACGTTGCCGGCTGCAACCAAGTATTTAGTACCTATTCCCAAGAAAGTTACTATTTTATACCATGTATAGATAACAGCTAGATAACCATAATTATTTGGATATTGTGCAAAATAATTTCTAAAATTGGTCAAAGAAATTTCATGCTTATGTTTAACTATGGAAATCGCTTCATCGTGCAGATATAATAAATCGTTGGTCGGCTGTATTTTTAAATAAAATACAATTATGAGCTGTAAGATAACTGCTATCCCCAGGAATATCAACACAAAATAGTTTTTTTCAATTAGTTTAGATTTAGTAAAACCAATCCAAACAAAAATAAGCAAAGAAAAGCTTAAAAATAAGGCTGCTACACGCATAGCAATAGAAATACTTCCAATTTCTTTATTTAAAACTATAAATGGAAAACTTAAAAGCAGGTAAACCAAGAAAATAGATAACCAAATTAAGGGAGCAGAATATACTAACTTTTTCAGCTTCATTTACTCTCTCCATCGTTATTTAATATAACTTCATTAATAAACCGTGGCCTCGCCTTTGTTTCCAGATAAACTTTTCCGATATATTCCCCAATAATCCCTATGGCCATTAACTGAAATCCTCCCAGAAGCCATATAGACATAATCAGGCTAGTCCACCCGCTAACTGTATTTCCCATAAAATATTGTGCTAAAAAATATAGCAATACAATGACACTGATTCCAGATATAGCAACTCCAAAATCAAATATTAAACGAACCGGCTTTATGCTCAAAGAGGTGATTCCCTCAAAAGCAAAGGATAACATTTTTTTCAGCGGGTACTTACTTTCTCCGGCAAATCGCTCCCCTCTCTCATAGGCAACAGTGTCCGATTTATATCCGATCATAGGTACAATTCCGCGCAGAAATAAATTTACTTCTTTAAATTCAGCAAGTCCTTTTAATGCACGTTTACTCATCAATCGATAGTCCGCATGATTGTAGATGATCTCGCCTCCTAAACGCCTTAATACCTTATAAAAAGTTTCGGCCGTAAACTTTTTGAAGAATGTATCTTTATCTCTCGTACTACGCACTCCATATACAATATCACAACCTTCATTGTATTTTTTGATCATCTCATCAACAGCGTTAATATCATCCTGCAGGTCAGCATCCATAGAGACAGCTGCATCAGCATGCTCTGCCGCGAAATTTAATCCTGCTAGAAGAGCATTTTGGTGTCCTCTATTTTTAGACAGCTTAATGCCGGAAAATAATGAATTCCTATGATGCAATTCTTCAATCATAGCCCATGTCTTATCTTTGGATCCATCGTCTACAAAGATGACGTGACTATTCTCAGAAATCTGCTGATTCTGCATTAGAAACTGCATTTTTTCTTGCAGTCTTGATGATGTCTCCGGAAGTACTTCCTCTTCATTATAACAGGGTACTACAATATATAGTTTCACTTTTACATCCTCCTTAAGTAAAAACAAAGTAGTTATATTTATTGAGATATTTTATATCAGATAATATTCTATTTTATCGTTTGATAACCTCAATGAAATCTTGTAACTTCTAAAAAGCCCAATGTTCTTTTCTCTAAAATACTTTATCTTTCTTATTCCTCCACTTCTTCTAAAGGAAAGAAAAAAATACAATAAATCATAAACATAACCATGGATAATTCCGGAGTCTGAACTGAGTAATCCATAGAAACTGCAATAAAAAAAGATATCCAGATACTTAGTCTTAAAAAAGAAAATTTTTTCATCAACGAATAGACACAGCTTGCCAAAAAAAAGCCTAAATAACAGAACCCAACCGGTATCGAAAATCTAAGCATCTCATTTAAAAAAATATTATGACAATTATTTGTTTTCCATGTAGGTGCAATTTGTAACCAATCCTTAGGATTTAAAGCAAAACGATTCCCTAATCCTCGTGGATTTTCTTTAATTTTTTCTATTGCCATTTTCCAGATTGGAATTCTGGAACCTAAATTACTCAGATCTCTTTCTTGAGCTATCCAACTCAAGATCAATTTTGCTGCTCCTAGAGAAGACATCACCAATAATGTAATTTTAGTAAATAGATATCTTTTATTAGCAAACAGATAGTCAACAAAATCAGCTGCTAAAATAAATACAGCGCAAACTGTAGAAGTGTTTGTATGAGCAATGAGCAAACAGCAGAACAACGTTACAAGACTCAGCAGATAGGTAAGCTTATTACGAAACTTCTTTTTATGGACTACAAATAATCCTATAAATAACAGCAGCATACAGGAATACTGGCATTTATAGAAATAAATCCAGTTAAAACGTTTTTCATAGTAATTAGGATCGATTTTCGTTAAAACAAGTTTAAAATTATATATATGTAAGGACAAATAACCTTTTAAATAAAAAGAAACACCTATAACATTAGTTACAATTATTGCCCAAATTGTATATCGAATTATATTTCCTTGTTCAAATATTTCTTTAGTTTTCACTAACAAAAGTGTTATTAATAATGCGAAGCTAATTGTTGTGTTCCAACAAGCCCAAGAAAATTGAATAACTTCCAAATTATTTAAATATAAAATATTATAACACAGACAAATAGCAAATAACAAAAATCCTCCAAATAAAAATCGAGACATAAACCGTTTATATGGTAAAGCTGTCAATAAAATTATTATTATACCCAGCAGGGCAAAAAAATTAGTTAATATAAATCTGGAATAATAGCCGTCTAATTCGGGGTTTTTTGCTTTAGTTGTTAAGACCGGTAAAATTAACGCCGAAATTACAAAAACTTTTAATATTAAAATAATGATCTTATCTAGTACATTTTTATGCTTCATTAGTCACCCCTATTTAACCTATTAATTTTCATATTCATCCCAATAATGATTCGTTTGAATTAGTTTATAATAATCCTCTGCTAAGATACCAGTTTCCACTAAGTCTCTAAATTTCCCTATTTTATATAAATATTCTACTATTATCATGATATTCATCAAAAGAATACATTTAATAACAATATTTTCTTTTTGTTCTATAATAACATATATTTTTTAATTCTACTACCTGTGGTAAATCAGTTATTTATTTCTTAAATAACCAGATTACATAGAATATTTAAATTCCACACCTTATAAGTTTTCTGTTAAATAGCTTGCCAGCGGCGTTTATGAAATCATTGAATTACCTCACCTAAATTCACAAACATCTTATACCTGTTACCCCTTTGAACATCAGCCACAACGTTTTTACAAGATGAACATTTTTTTATTCACTCTGAAAACCTTGTCTACCTCTTTATTTCTCCACCCTCTTTTCTTATTTTTTGATTCTTTCTATCTTTCATCAAAAGATTTCATTTCTTCTCAATTTTTTATATTATTATATTAAGTTATATGTCACAATTTATTTTATGCAATACTTCTGATAGTAATGTCGATGATACTCCTTCTGTATGTGGTAAAAACACAACATCAACACCTACTTGAGCAAATTCATCGATCATTTTATTGTACATATCGCTACCCTTCCAATCTGATCCATGAAACAGAGCATCAAAATGAAGATTTTTCCATGCCTCCATTTTATTCATATTTTTTTGTGGAACTGCTTCGTCAACACATTTTAGCTCTTGTACTATAGCAATTCTTTCTTCAAATGGAATAATTGGCGTTTTATTCTTGTAGCTTTTAACAACTTCATCAGTACTCACACCAACAATTAAATAATCACATTGTTCTTTAGCTCTTTTAAGAATATTAAGATGTCCAATGTGAAACATGTCATATACTCCTGTTGTATATCCTATTTTATAATTTTTCATTTTCTCTTCCTCGTAATAAGTTGTAGTGTTTATAAGCCCTCTCCAGGGACTGATACCATAATTTTGGAGATACTGTGAAATGGTATTTCTTCCTTTTAATCCATGTCTATGAAAAGATTCCAAGCCTATTAAATACTATTTATAGAAGTTTTCAAAATTTAAGCCCAAATTACACTTATGTAATTTAATATAAAAAGCATTATAAGAATTAAATTTTAAAAACAGGTCTATCTAACGGTGATAGGATATTGTACCACTACCGCCACTTATGTAGTAAGTGTCACCAACAATCATATTTCCCATATCGCTTAACATAAAAATGGCCAAATTTGCAATTTCTTCAGGAGTCGCATATCTGTGAGATGGCTGGTGTTCAAAATAAAGATTTTTATTATTAACATCCTTAACCATTGAAGTAGCCGTTGGACCTGGAGCAATGGCATTAACAATAATACCATATGGTAAGAGGACATCAGCCAATCCTTTCGTAATTCCATTAACTGCCCATTTAGATATTTGATATGGAGTTGAAGCAGGTCTTAAAGCAGATGACGAAGAGACGTTTAATATATGCCCTTTAATCCCTTTTTCAATCATTTGCTTTGCTACTGCTTGACTGATAAAATAAGTTGCTTTTACATTAATATTCATTACTTTATCGAATTCCTCGACACTTTCATTAAGGAAGTTTAATTCTCCATGAATACCAGCTGAATTAACAAGAATATCAATGCGATTTTCAGGAAAAATCGAAGTAATCTCTCTCAATATATTTTCAACATCATCTAAGCTACTTAGATCAAAATTATAACTTTTTGCATTTTCTCCCAACTCCAAAGATAGCTTATTTAATTTAGCTACATTGGTCCCACATAATATAACTTTTGCCCCGCTGGCAACTGCCTGCTTTGCAATTGCAAACCCAATGCCACCAGTCCCACCAGTTATCAAAATCACTTTATTCTGAAGAATTTTATTTGTATCTACAGGTTGATAAATAGGTATTATCTCCTTTTGGGAAAACATATTTTTAATCTTTCTAAATAATCTACGAATTAAATTCACTGTAACTCTCCCATCATTTTATTTCACGGGTTTAATATATTTTTAATTTTATCTTTAACATCACTTGGTAATAGTTTAGTGATACCTTTTTTCAGAGATACAGATGCTGTAGAATGATTATTTGTATTCGAAGCATAAATATCACGTATTAATTCAGAATCTTCATCAATATCTATAAATATCTCTAGAAATAACGGTGTTTCTGATTCTTGCGCAAAAATTGAAAGAGCATCTCTAACCTCATCATTGCTGGCAGCTGAAAAGTATTCAAATCCAAGTGATTCTACCCATCCTTTAGCAGTTCTTTTATTTTGCGCACATACAAATTTATCCATACCAGTATATGGCAACTTAATTTTAAACTCTTCTCCACCGCCATTATTTAATAAAATTATTCTTACATTATTTTTTATACCTCGAATGCTTATTCCATTCATTCCATAAAAGAAACTCAAATCTCCTATTAAAAGGAAAGACAAGTTTTCTGTCACTAATGAATGACCGATGAATGTAGCGAGACATCCATCAATTCCTAAAGCACCTAGATTGCTGTAGTACTTAACAGTCTTATTAAAATCAAAAAATTGAGTGATCCTCGTACTGTTTAAAATAGCTGTATGAAGAATTGAATAATCAGGAATGCTCTTTGAGAGTTCTCTTGCAATACTTAAGCTTGAAAATTTTAAATCACCCAAATTTATAGAACTGGCCGCATTATTCCATTTCTTATAATATTCATGATTTGCTTCACTAAAATCAACACACGTTAATTTTTGAAAAAACTCAACAAAATTTCCTTCAAAGATATTTGTTAAAGAAAAATAAGGATCTCTTACACATCCAGAATCTGAAACAAGCCAATTTTCAATTTTCTTATTATACATTCTCAATATCTCTTTGAGTTTGTAAGTTGCAACAAAATTTCCTAGGGATATCACTATATCAGGTATTAATTCAGGTCTCTTAAACGCATATTCTGTCTCTGTTATCGGATAAGTAATTACGCATCCGTTACAGTTCAAATTAGAAACAGCTTCTACTGAGTAAAAGCAATCATACTTTTCAAAAAAAGAATTAAATAATTTTATCTGTGTTTCTTTTATATTTAAGTTTTCTCCAACAACTATCATAATTTTCTTATTCCTTAAATAACTTGAAAATGTAGAAAAGTCTGTGTTTGAAATAGTATGTCGTTCAATTATTCTTTGTTTTGGAAGTACCTTCTCACTGCATTCCAAAGATAATGTAATAGGAATGTTGATATGTACTGGACCTGTACCATGATGATTTAATTCTAATAAAGCTTCATTTACTAAACGATTACAATACCACTCATCCATTTCTGTTTTAACAGCCGGAAGTGCAACCTCTTTTTTAATACAACCTTTGAAAATCCCTACTTGATCAATTTTTTGAAGTTCTAGTTGATCAAGCAGAGATGACAATCCATCCGATGTAATCGCAACAACCGGTACATTTTGATAAAAAGCTTCTGTTATTCCAGGCAAATAATTACTTACTGCAGTCCCAGCAGTACATACGCAAGCCACTGGCCTCCTCAACTGCTGTGCCATTCCTAAAGCAACATATGCAGCATTTCTTTCATCAACCACTGAATAACAATTGAACTCTTTATCGTATTCAAATGATTTTACAATAGGTGCATTTGAACCACCTGGGGATAATACAACATCTTTAATTTTATACTCTTTGAGAAGCTTTAAAAGTATTTGAACACTTTTTTCGTTTGAATACATAAAAATCTCCTTTTTAACTTTTTAAGTTCTTTTCATAAAGATCCATTAATTTCTTTCTATTAAAAACTAACAGCATTAAAATGACACTTATCACAATATATCTTGCTATTGAATTTGAATATAATATTAGAATTATAAATGAACTTATCAGCAAAAATATAGATATCAGTAAAATAAATTTAATATCATAAACTGGTTTACTCTTATTCTCTCTGAGCACTTTATTCATAAAAATAAAATGCATTATGCAGAATAAAATAAAACATACTAGAGTCGTATAAGCAGCTGCAATATACCCAAACAATTGTATGAAAATATAATTAAGAATTACATTTATTGCAGCACCAAAACATGACGCAAATGTAATATATTTTTTTTGTTCATAAAATAATTCGACATTACTAAAAATAGGATATAAAAACTGAAAAAATGCCGCAGATGAGACTATAGGTATAATAGAAAGAGATGGATAATAAGCCTCGGTCATCATTAATCTAAATACATCTGGTATAAAGCACATAAGTAATATACAACCTAAAGCAACAATAACAACTGCTATATTAACAACTTTTTTTAATTTATCAGTTTTACCATCTCTCATCCTTTTAAAAGTAAACGGAGTAATAACAGCTTCAATTCCACTTGTAACAAGAGTAATTAACATTGAGAAATTATAGGCAACGCTATACATTGCAGCATCCGAATTGCTGCACATTTTCGATATCATGACCCTATCTGACTGATTTAAAATCTGGTAAGATAAATAATGTGGAATCAAAACCATATTAAATGTAAATATATATCTCCAAATTGACTTGTCATAGAATTTCTTACCCTTTGCCAAATTGCTAATGCCTAACACTAAACCAAAAAAGATTTGTACTCCTAATAAACTAAGAATTCTAGCATCAGCTTTATTCGTAGAATATAGCACTAAAAAATAACCAATAATGGGATTAATAATAGCCGTAAGCACAGATACTAAAACTACTTTTTTATACGAATAATCAAATCTCATTTTTTGAGACCATACATTAATTGGTATTTCAAAGAGAACTTGCAGAAACACTGCCAAAGTAATTATCTGAGTTAATCCAAAAAAACCCGATATCTTTTTAATATTCACTAACGACAGAACCAAAAAGATTACAGAAATTGTAATACCCAATCCCTGTGCGGCAGCGGCATACTCATCTTTTTTTTCGATATTTTTTGATAGACCGACATTAAAACTGCCTGTCCATACATTCATTGTAATAGTAATAGTGACGAGAAGAACCCAAGATTGATACAAAGATAAAATTCCATACTCCTCTGTAGACATCATCCTAGTGAATAAAGGTAACGTTATAAAAGAAATCCCCTTCAGTAATACATTTGAAATAGTAAACCATAATGCCGCTTTAATTGGTTTTGAAAGATTATTATATTTCCTCAGCAATATATTCATGAAAGAACCTCGATCTATTTATCTGTCTTTGTCATATTATTATAGTTCATTACTGCTTTTAAATAAGTATTTTTGAATTCAACAGTATTCGCAAGATCGATCATACTTGCTATGTCATCAATTGTACTGCATGAAGGAAATCCTAAATTATTTATTCCAACAAAAAAATTTCTTCTCTTTGTAAGATTGACTGAACTAAAAGGTATCCCTTTAAAAGCAGCATCAATCATTGATATAGAATGTTCACCAAATACAAAGTCAGCAGTTGTCAGGTCTTCATCAAGAGTACTTCTCGAAAAGGAGAACCGAAATTCCTTTCCATCATCTGGAATAGGCATATTGCTTGATAATGTTAAATTTTCTAATCCTAACCATTCAAAATAATTATGTACTCTATTTATCGCATTTACACCCACATTTTGTGGATGAATCCAAGTAGGATGGCATCTGTATATAAAATGGATATTAGGAAATCTTCTAGCCATTTGAACAAAAGCATCAACCATAATGTCATCATCAGATCTATTTTTTAACGCTGTCCAATCACCGGAACCCGATGCAACTATTAACACATTTTTTACATTCATTGGAAATTTGGGCTCTGGTAAATATAGTTTATTTCTAAAAGGTATCATCTCATATGGTAACCCCTGATTTTTGAACAATTGAGTCCCTAATATATCCCAACAAAAGTACTTGACATTATTAGGTTTAAAAAAATAATCTTTATGAGAATAATTTGGGGGAAGATAGCCATCTTGAGCCCATCGAACTTCATATTTATCTTCATCTGGTACATTACACTTCCCATGTTCATGCCAAGTTGTCATGTAAGTACAAAACTGCTTCGTTTCAAATTCTCCTTTGTTTAATCTATGACATTCTTCTTCAGAAGGTTTAAATGGTATGCTCAATCTATAGTCTATTCTATTCATTTTTCCTAAAAAAACATATTTGTGACCTTTATAATACGCTACACTCACTTCATTAGGTTGATGTATAAAAGTTCTTTTTATTACTAATGATTTTAATTTTCTCAATAAACGTATTTTTTTTAATCTCAGCTTAATCTTTTGTTTAAATGTTAATGCTTCGGAGTGATAATAATAATCGCATTCCAGAAACTTAAACCCCATTCTTTCCCATGCTTTTAACTCTATTCCTAAGTCATCAGAAAATATATATTTTTTCCCTTTCTGAAATTGAGAAACAACTTTTGAAATAACCAAAATATTTTTCTTCTTTTTTATATTTTTTAGATACTCTTCATATGGTATACTACTAGAAGAATAAGATTCTAAATCTATTTTCTCCATTTCTGTATCAGACAAAAAATCTGCAAAAGTATAAAAATCAATATTTACGAACAACGATTCCAGGAATTTTCTTTCATTCTCAAACAAAAAATGAGTAGTAATAATAACATTCTTATCTTCTTTTAAATCAGCATATTTTTTTAAACTATCAAGTTTAACATTTTGTGAAAAAACGAAAATAGCCATATTCTACCCCTTCCTTTTTATTTTATTTAAAGATAATTTGAAAACTGCAAAAAATAGTTCTTTTCTGCTATAAAATACTTTTATTGAATTTTTTAAACTTGAAAGATCATAGGAACAGGGGTTT